>OBWK01000416.1_pt1 | contig 22918 bp, 20 predicted proteins | sample 1495251 | NCBI WGS metagenome assembly OBWK01 (sample SAMEA2580065, study PRJEB22360) | human gut metagenome | biome: human gut; feature: human-associated habitat; material: faeces | place: Denmark | collected 2008/2010 | reverse complement strand
TAAAAAGGCAAAAGGATCAGAGGGATCACTTTGGATAAAATGTAATAAGAGATAATAAGCTTTCACAGAAAGATTTTCTTCTCTTAAAATACGTTTTGCTTCATTTTTATCAACTAACTCTACCGATAAATCTTCATTAGGCTCCAAATGATCAAGATTCGGCATTCCAGTAGAAATTCCATAAACCGTGCAATTAGTCTCATCTGTCATTCCAGCAGAAGAGAAATGAGGACGACTTAAGAAATCATCAAATTCAGCGGGTGTAAACGTAAGACCCGTTTCTTCTTTCATTTCACGGATTGCAGTTTCTTTGATTGATTCTCCAGGATCGATCAATCCAGCAGGCAATTCATATGTATAATCATTTAAAGGATAACGGAACTGTTTCACCATGATCAGATGATCAGCTTTTTCTCCAAACAGACTATAAATGACAACGCCATCAGGAATGACTTCTTTTGTAGCAGCCATCATTGTATTTTCATTCTTGCGACTAGCAACATAATATGGATGTGTATCTCCATATTTGTTTTCAGCTTCTAATTCATATAGATTCAGAAATTTTACATTTGTTAGTGGTGTGATTTTATTTATCTTACTCATAGATATTACCTCCCTGTATATTTTTATTGTAAAGCATCACAACAAGATTGACAATAGACATAAAAACAAGTATTATATACTAAAACGATATGAAATAAGGGGATTACCAGAAAGGAGTTGCGATGAGAAAGAAAATTATGGCTACAGTACTTGGTACAGTGATGCTTTTAACAGCAGTTTCTTTTACAGGGTGTGGAAGATCAGTCAAAGATTCTACAAGTACGAAGACAGAGAAAACCACAAAAGAAACAAAAAGAGATGAGAAGATCGAAATAAAAATACTTTCAAAATATGATCAGATAAAAAAACTGCTTTCAAAATATCCGAAAGAAATGACGGCAGAAGATACATCATATCAAGGAATTGTGGTAATTGAATATGATTCATTTGGCAAGGGAAGCAAAAAGCTTTGGAATCAGTTTTTAAAGAATGTAAAAGATCACAAAGATTGTGCGATCGTAATTTGCCAGTATACCGTAGAGGGAGATCCGATTCTTCAATATGTTTCTAATGTAAATGGAAAGTTTTATTATGTGGAGGATTCTACGAGAGATGCTTATGGCAGTGAAAAATATGTACAGTATACGTATGACTACTACAAGATTTATAAACAGGATGGCCATTATACGGCAATTTTGACAATGGATAACAAACTGACATTTGACGAGGCACAGGATGTCAGAAGCTTAAAGACAGCGATACAGTTACTGGATGTTAAACAATAATTAAGAAAATGGAGCAAAGAATATGAAAATTTCAACAAAGGGAAGATATGCAGTTCGTTTAATGTATGATCTTGCAATGCATCATACAGGTGATTGGATCGCATTAAAAGACATATCAAGAAGACAGGAGATATCTGTAAAATATTTAGAGCAGATCGTAAGACAGTTAAGCATCAGGGGATATTTAAAGAGTTTGCGAGGACCTAAAGGAGGTTATCAGCTTTCCAGAGATCCAAAAGATTATACGATCTATGAAATCTTAAAGATAACAGAGGGAAGTTTACAGCCAGTAGCGTGTTTGGATGATAAGGTGAATCAGTGTGAACGCTACCATGAATGTCCAACGATAGAGATCTGGGAAGGATTAGGACAGGTGATCGAAGAATATTTAAGTGGAATTACATTAGAAGATGTTGTAAATAAAGCAAGAATCAAAGGTGGAAACGATTATGTGATCTAAGGATCACATGGTCGTTTTTCTTTTGCTTAAAATTATGATGAGAGTGTCAAAAGGAATGCGAAAGATAAAAGAGTTTGACATTGTTTTAAAATCTGATATACTAATAACATATAAAAAAGATAGGAATTAGATGAAAATAAAATCAAAGGAGTAAAAATAATGTCAAATATATATAAAAATGTTATAGAATTAATCGGAAGAACACCTCTTGTAGAAGTTGAAAATGTAGAAAAAAGATTTAAACTACAGGCAAGATTATTAGTAAAACTAGATGGATATAATCCAGCAGGAAGCGCAAAAGATCGTATCGCATATCAGATGATCGTTGATGCAGAAGAAGCGGGCAAATTAAAAGAAGGGTCTGTCATTATAGAACCAACATCAGGGAATACAGGAATTGGACTTGCGGCGATCGGTGCATCTAAGGGATACAGGGTAATCCTTACAATGCCAGAGACAATGAGTGTTGAACGAAGAAATCTATTAAAAGCCTATGGAGCGGAAATCGTATTAACAGATGGTTCACAAGGAATGAAAGGAGCAATCGCAAAAGCTGAAGAACTTGCAGAAGAAATCGAAGACGCATTTATCGCAGGACAGTTTGTTAATCCGTCCAATCCAAAAGTTCACAGATTGACAACAGGACCAGAGATTTGGGAAGATACAGATGGAGAAGTAGACATTTTTATTGCAGGAGTTGGAACAGGAGGAACTGTTACAGGAGTTGGAGAATATTTAAAATCCAAGAAAGAAGATGTGAAAGTGATTGCTGTCGAACCAGCAACATCTCCAATGCTTTCAAAAGGTCAGGCAGGACCACATAAGATTCAAGGAATCGGAGCCGGATTTGTGCCTGAAGTGTTAAATACAGAAATTTATGATGAGATCATTCGGGTAGAGAATGAGGATGCCTTTGATTATGGAAAAGTGATCGCAATAGAAGAAGGAATCTTAGTTGGAATTTCATCAGGCGCTGCATTATATGCGGCAATTCAAGTGGCAAAACGGAAGGAAAATAAAGGAAAGACAATTGTAGCATTTTTGCCAGATAATGGAGATCGGTATTTGTCAACACCATTGTTTTCATAAATATATGTTAAATGTTATTGATTTTCAATTTCTGTAGTTTTGTGTTACAATGTCTCAGAGCACATTTATAGAAAAGGAGAACAATCTGGCGTGAAACAGAAATTATTATTGATTGATGGAAATAGCATTTTAAACCGTGCATTTTATGGATTACCTGACATGACCAATAGTCAAGGACTCCATACGAATGCGATACTTGGTTTTTTGAATATTATGTTTAAATTTTTAGAGGAAGAGAATCCGACACATCTGGCGGTTGCATTTGACTTAAAAGCGCCAACATTCCGCCATAAAATGTTTGCGGATTATAAAGGAACGAGAAAAGGAATGCCAGATGAATTACGAGAACAGGTTCCGGTGATCCGTGAAGTGTTAAAAGCGATGAACATTCCTTTAATGATGAAAGAAGGTTATGAAGCAGATGACCTTCTTGGGACAATGTCTGTTCTTGGAGAAGAAGCAGGATTTGAAGTGAAGATTGTCTCTGGAGATCGAGATCTTTTACAGCTTGCGACAAAGAAAGTGCAGATTCGTATTCCAAAGACAAACAGGACTGGAACGGTGGTTGAAGATTATTATGAAGATGATGTATTAGAAAAATATCAGGTAACGCCAAAGGAATTTATTGACGTGAAAGCTTTGATGGGTGATGCATCGGATAATATTCCTGGAATTCCTGGAATAGGAGAGAAGACAGCGACAAAACTGATCAAAGAATTTCAATCAATTGAAAATGCATATGCACATATTGATGAAGTAAAACCAAATCGTGCAAAGAACAATCTGCAGGAATACTATGATCAGGGTGTTATGAGTAAAGAACTTGCAACGATCAAGTTAGACAGTCCGATCGATATTTCGTTTGATGATGCGAAGCTTGGTGATCTGTATACGAAAGAAGCGTATCATATGTTGAAGGAATTGGAATTCAAAGCAATTCTCAAACGTTTTGATGGAGAAGAACAAGAGGATCTTGAAGTTAAGATCAAAGAGGTCATTGATCTTGCAGAGGCGGAAGATATTTTTACAAAAGCAGTGAAGAAGAAAGAAGCAGGAATCTCCATTTATAAAGAGAATGATGCAATGTGGGTTGCATTAAATACAGAAGGAGAAGAAGTATATTTATTTAGTTGTGAAGGTTTTGGGTTTATAACGCAAGATTTTCTATATGAGAAAATTGATGCTCTATATGACAACATGGGATATGTGGCAATGATGGAAGTGAAAGAACATTTGTCTCATTTAACGATCCATGAGACGACAAAGAGTATTTTTGATGTTTCACTGGCTGCTTATCTTGTGAATCCATTAAAAAGCACTTATGAATATGATGATATTGCAAGAGATTATAAATCTATGATGCTTCCATCCAAAAAAGAATTGATCGATAAGAAACATCCAATGGTTACAGATGGGGTTTTAAGTGATGCAGGAAAGAAGATCATGGGTTATGAAGCTTATATTTCAAGAGAAGCGATCCAACCATTAAGTGATAAATTAACGGAACTTGAGATGATGGATCTTTATCTAGAGATTGAGATTCCAACAATGTTTGCACTTCATGATATGGAAGTACGAGGAATTCACGTAGATTCGAAAGCGTTGAAAGAATATGGAGATCAGCTGGTTGGAAGGATTGAAGAATTACAGGAGTCTATCTACAAAGAAGCAGGGGAAGAGTTCAATATCAATTCTCCAAAACAGTTAGGTGTTGTTTTATTTGAACATATGAAATTAGAAGGTGCAAAAAAGACAAAGACTGGATATTCCACTAGTGTGGAAGTGTTAGAAAAGATCGAGCATCTCTATCCGATCATTCCGATGATCTTAGAATACAGACAGTTGACGAAATTAAAATCAACGTATGCAGATGGATTGGCAAACTTTATTCAGGATGATCAGAGAATTCATGGAAAATTTAATCAGACAATCACAGCGACAGGGAGAATCAGCAGTACGGAACCAAATCTTCAGAATATTCCAATCCGTATGGAACTTGGAAGAGCGATCCGCAAAGTATTTCTGCCAGAAGATGGATATGTATTCTTAGATGCGGATTATTCACAGATCGAACTTCGAGTTCTGGCACATTTGTCACAGGATGAGAAACTGATCCATGCATATGAGGAGAATCAGGACATTCATGCAAGAACAGCTTCTGAAGTATTTGGAATTCCGATGGATGAAGTGACGAGTACACAAAGAAGAGATGCAAAAGCGGTTAACTTTGGGATCATTTATGGATTAAGTGCGTTTGGTTTAAGTCAGGATCTTAAGATTTCAAGAAAACAGGCACAGGAATATATTGATCGTTATTTTGCAATGTATCCACGAGTTAAGGAATTCTTAGATGGGGAGGTGGAAAAAGGAAAAACAGAAGGATATGTAAAGACAATGTTCAATCGAATTCGTCCGATCCCAGAATTAAAATCCAGCAATTTCATGCAGAGAAACTTCGGAGAACGTGTAGCAATGAATTCCCCGATTCAGGGAACAGCAGCAGATATCATTAAGATTGCAATGGTAAGAGTGAACATGAAATTAAAAGAAAAACAGATGAAATCCCGTCTGCTTTTACAAATTCACGATGAACTCCTGATTGAAACACATTTGGATGAATTTGAGGAAGTCAAAGAAATCTTACAGAATGAAATGATGAATGCAGTAAGCCTTCGTGTGCCATTAAATATTGATATTGAACAGGGAGCAAGCTGGTACGAAGCAAAATAAGGAGAAGATAAATGAAAATCATAGGAATCACCGGGGGAGTTGGCTCTGGAAAAAGTGAGATTTTAAATATACTAAAAAATGATTATCAGGCAAAAGTCATTCAATCTGATCATGTAGCACATGAGCTGATGGTACCAGGGGCAAAAAGTTATGATGCGATCGTTCAGGCATTTGGAAATGAAATTTTAAATGAAGACCAAACGATCAATCGTCCGATACTTGGAGAGATCGTGTTTCATGATGAAACAAAACTTTCATTATTAAACAGCATCACTCATAAAAATGTAGATGAAGAGATTTTATCAAGAATTGATCAGTTTGGAAAAGAAGAACCAGAAGGTTTGCTTGTCATAGAGTCAGCTTTGTTAGTTGGAGCAGGATATGAAAAGAGATTTGATCAGTTATGGTATATTTACACGAGAGAAGAAGTAAGATATGAACGCTTAAAAGCTTCCAGAGGATATTCTGATGAAAAGATCAAACAGATGATCGAAAAACAGCAAAAAGAAGAAGAGTTTAAATCTATGGCAAGCAATATCATTGATAATTCAGGTGATCTAGAAGATACAAAAGCACAGATCATAAAGATTCTTGGTTGATATTTTGTACATTTAAGAATACAGAGCAATTCTTGAATCTTAAATAACCTTATGATATAATGTTTGCCAATAGGGTCAGCCCAGAAGAGAAGAAAGAGGTATAATCCGTGAAACTATCAAGTTTAGCAAGTAGCAGTGAAGGAAATTGCATATATGTTGGAACGAAGAAGACGAATGTATTAGTTGATTGTGGAGTCAGTGCCAAGCGTATTGAAAACTCCCTTTCAGAACTTGACCTTACCGTTCCAGAATTTGATGGAATTTTGATCACACATGAGCATACGGATCATATCAAAGGACTTGGTGTTATCGCAAGACGATATGGACTTCCGATCTTTGCAACAGGAAAGACGATCGATGCGATTTTTGATTATAAGAACCTTGGGAAAGTTGATAAAAGCCTTTTTCATTCGATTGAAGCAGACAAACCATTTGAGATCGGAGATATGAAAGTCAATGCATCTCATATATGGCATGATGCTGCAGATCCTGTTTGTTACTCGTTTTACTCAGAAGAAGGAGCCAAGGCAAGCATTGCAACAGATCTTGGAGACTACGATGAATATCTGGTAGAGAAGATATATGATTCAGATATTTTATTTGTAGAAGCTAATCATGATGTGAATATGCTTCAGGTTGGACGCTATCCATATTATTTGAAGAGACGGATCCTTGGAAGAGAGGGACATTTATCGAATGAAAGATGTGCTGAACTGATTGAGGAAGTTGCAACACAGAAGACAAAGAAAGTTTATCTTGGACATCTGAGTAAAGAGAATAATTACGAAAAACTGGCATACGAGACGGTAAAGATTTCTTTACATAATTTTACATTGCCGATCGAAGTAGCCAGAAGAGACACGGTATCTACCGTAACCAGTGTATCATAAACATTTAGGAGGAATAACAAAAATGGAAAAAACAGTAATCACAGTTGTTGGAAAAGACGGTGTAGGAATCATCGCAAAGGTGTGTAACTATTTAGCTAGCAACAATGTTAACATCTTAGACATCTCCCAAACGATCACAGGCGGCTTCTTTAACATGATGATGGTCGTAGATCCAGCTGGTTCATCCAAAGATATCGCATTATTATCCAGTGAGTTAAAACAGATCGGTGAAGAAATCGGTGTTGTAATTCAGGCGCAGAATGAAAGAATCTTTGATATTATGCACAGAATTTAGTGGGGTGGCATCATGATTAATCTGAATGAAGTATTTGAAACGAATAAAATGATCCATGAGATGAATTTAGATGTTCGTACGATCACGATCGGTATCAGTTTATTAGATTGTGTTGGTACAACACTAGAAGAGGTCAAGGAGAATATTTATAATAAGATCACAACAGTTGCAAAAGACCTTGTGAAGACAGGAAAAGATATCGAGAATGAATTTGGTATTCCGATCGTTAACAAGCGAATTTCTATCACACCAATTTCTTTAGTTGGTGGAAATGTATGTAAGACACCAGATGATTTCGTAGAACTTGCGAAGGTATTAGATGCAGCAGCGAAGAAAGTTGGAGTTAACTTCTTAGGTGGATATTCTGCATTAGTAAGCAAAGGAATGACAAAAGCAGATGAATTATTGATCCGTTCTATTCCAAAAGCATTAGCAGAGACAGACTTTGTATGTTCTTCTGTTAATGTAGGTTCTACAAAGACAGGGATCAACATGGATGCAGTGAAACTGATCGGGGAGATCATCAAAGAAACAGCAGAACTTACAAAAGACAACCAGTGTCTTGGATGTGCGAAGTTCGTAGTATTTTGTAATGCACCAGATGATAACCCATTTATGGCAGGAGCTTTCCATGGAGTTACGGAAGCAGATGCGATCATCAATGTAGGTGTTAGTGGACCAGGTGTTGTAAAACGTGCGATTGAAAATGTTAGAGGAGAGAACTTTGAAGTTCTTTGTGAAACGATCAAGAAAACAGCGTTTAAAGTAACTCGTGTTGGACAGTTAGTAGCAAAAGAAGCATCTAAGAGACTAGGAATTCCTTTTGGAATCATTGATCTTTCTCTTGCACCAACACCAGCAGCAGGAGACAGTGTTGGAGAGATCCTAGAAGAGATTGGATTAGAGTATGCTGGAGCACCAGGAACAACAGCAGCTTTAGCGATGTTAAATGACCAGGTGAAGAAGGGTGGAGTTATGGCATCCTCTTATGTTGGTGGATTAAGTGGAGCATTTATTCCAGTCAGCGAAGACCAGAGAATGATCGATGCAGTGAACGCTGGAGCTCTGACAATTGAGAAATTAGAAGCAATGACATGTGTATGTTCTGTAGGACTTGATATGATCGCAATTCCAGGAAAAACAAAAGCAACAACGATCGCAGGATTGATCGCAGATGAGATGGCACTTGGTATGATCAATCAGAAGACAACTGCTGTCCGTGTGATCCCAGCAATTGGAAAAGATGTTGGAGATCAGGTGGAATTTGGTGGATTACTTGGATATGCACCAATTATGCCAGTGAACGAATTTTCATGCGATGCATTTGTGAATCGTGGAGGAAGAATTCCAGCACCGATCCATAGCTTTAAGAACTAGGAATCAAGATATTTTTGAGGTGACAATTTTGGGGTATTAGATCAGCATGCAGACATTATATCATCAGAATCAGATATGGTGGACATGCATACAGGAAGAGAACGAATGTCCGGATCATCTGTTAAGAGAACTTGGGAACGGCTGCATAAGATTATAGAGGAATTCCCATAAGTTCAAAGGAACGGCATAGGCCGTGGACTATATTATATAAACACAAATTAAGAAGAGAATTTAAAAGGAGATATATAAAATGAGTCAAAACGTATATGATGTGCTGCAAGAAAGAGGATTTATCGCACAGACAACACACGAGGAATTAAGAGAACTGTTAGGAAAAGAAAAAGTAACATTCTATATCGGATTTGATGCAACAGCAGACAGTTTAACAGCAGGACATTTTTTAACGATCATGGCAATGATGCATATGCAGAAGGCAGGACATCGTCCAATCGCTCTTTTAGGTGGTGGAACAACTATGATTGGAGATCCATCTGGAAAATCTGATATGAGAAATATGTTAACAAAGGAAACGATCAATCATAATGCGAAACGTTTCAAAGAACAGTTATCAAGATTTATCACATTTGATGATGATAAAGCAATCTTAGCAAATAACGCAGATTGGTTATTAAATTTAAATTACGTTGAATTCTTACGTGAAGTTGGAGTTCATTTCTCAGTCAACAAGATGTTAACAGCAGAATGTTACAAACAGAGAATGGAACGTGGACTTACATTCTTCGAGTTTAACTATATGTTAATGCAGGGATATGATTTCCTTGAGTTAAATAGAAGATATGGATGTAAATTAGAGATGGGTGGAAACGACCAGTGGTCTAATATCCTTGCAGGAGCTGACTTGATCCGCAGAAAAGAAAAGAAAGATGCTTACGGATTAACATTAACACTTCTTACAAGAAGCGACGGAGTGAAGATGGGTAAAACAATGGCAGGTGCTGTATGGCTTGATCCAGAGAAGACATCTCCATACGATTTCTACCAGTACTGGAGAAATATCGAAGATGTGAAAGTAGAAGAATGCTTATCACTTCTTACATTCCTTCCAATGGATGAAATCCGAAGACTGGGAGCCTTAGAAGGAGCAGAGATCAACAAAGCAAAAGAAGTTCTTGCTTATGAAGTTACAAAGATCGTTCATGGAGAAGAAGAAGCGAAGAAAGCTCAGACAGCTGCAAAAGCAATGTTTGTAAGTGGTGGAGCAAACGAAGATGCCCCTACATTTGAATATGAAGCAGATAAATTAGCAGAAGGAATCGATATTCTTACAATGTTAGTAGATTCTAAACTTTGCACAACTCGTTCAGATGCAAGAAGAATGGTACAGCAGGGTGGAGTTTCTGTAAATGGTAAGAAAGTAGATGCAATTGATGCAACATTTGGTAAGGTGGACTTTGACGATAAGGATCGTATCTTATTAAAGAAAGGTAAGAAAAAATTTTGCCAGATCAAAGAAAAATAATTAAAAAATAAACAAGCAGGAATCCCGGAGAGTTGATACTCCGGGGTTCTTTTCGATATTCAAAAGGAAAATAAAAAAAGAAATATTAGAAGGAGAATCAGAAAAAGAAAAGAGGAAGAGAACTTTGAAAACAAAATGCACAAGAGGAATCATATATTTTATCGGTTTGATCGTGCTTGCACTTGGAATTGTATTAAATACAAAAACATTGTTAGGAACTTCTAGTATTATTTTTTGCGATCGTTGTTACAGGAATCACTGCAGAATTATAAGCCAGAGATAATGAAAGCCCTTTATGTTACAAAAAATATGTAGAAAATTGTCGAAATTTATGATGTCTGGATTGTTTGGAGCGTGCCTGTTTATGTATGGAATGCCGATCAGACGAAAAGGCTTATATGGTTTTGTAATCTTTCTGATCGTTTGTATGGCAGGTGTTTTTTGGCTTACGGATGGTAAATTAGAAGCTGTAGAGCAGGCAAAAAAGGATATGGTGTATCGCAAATTTGTATATGATAATTATACGAAAGCAGATGTAGGACTACTAAATTCCATCAATAAGATTTTCTGGGAGGATTATAAAGTAAAAAGTGATGGAATCTACAGTGCGTTAACACAGGTGCGAATAAAGTTAAAGGAACAGTATCGATATACGAAAACGCCGGGGAAGACGCCAGAAGGACAAGACCCGTTGCAAAGGTTTTTGACAACTTCCCGTACAGGAAATCAGATGTTATATGCATCAGCAGCAGTGGAAGCTTTCCGTACACATGGAATTCCGGCAAGATACGTGGAAGGATACTATCTTGGAGCATCCAAGATCCAGGACAGCAAAAATGGAGAGGTATCTATTACAGGGGAGAATGCTCATGCATGGGTGGAAGTTTATTTTGACGGAGTTGGATGGAAGACCAAAGAGATGGATAAAAAGATCACGGATCATTTTGCAAATATTGAGGCAGGGGAGTATGAACGTGCCTGTGAATTGGTGGAAAAGACGATTTATGGAGAAATCAAACTTGAGTTGTTTGAGGAACGAACTGTAAGAAACTTCCGTGATAAATTGGCAGAAGAAGCAAAAGGACTTGCTTGGAAAGAAAAGTTAAAACTTAGGTATCAATTTCAAAAATATTGTATGTAATCTAAGCTAAATTTTGGAATAGTCCAATGCCAAACAAAAAGAACGACGAACTCGTGTAGCCAGTTCATTTTGCTCTAAAATATCTTCAATCAAGAATGCAACGCCATCCTGATCATTAGAAGGAGCAATGACAGAACATACATCTTTCACAGCAGCAGAAGCATTTGCCATAGCAGCAGTGACTCCAAGATCAAGAGATAACATAGAAAGATCATTCCCACTATCACCAACCGCAAGGATTTGTGAAGGAGTGATCTTTTTTGTTTGGGCATAACGAAGTAGAGCTGTTCCTTTCTGTGCATTTACATGCGTGATCTCCAGATCATTTTTGGAAGTTGATACCACATGTAACTGATCAATCCCATGAATATCATCTTTTAAAGCATTGATCTTATCTTGATCAAAAAATGTAGTAGAGATTTTATAAATTGGTGTTTCACAGCCAAGCAGACTTTCTTTTCCTTCAAAAAAGCGAACTTTAGAAACCATCATTGCAAAGTCGTGCCAAGTACGGAAATATACTTTACCTTCTTGTTCAACGGCAGGAAACACTTCATTTTTATAATAAGATAATAACGTATTTTTATCAGTGATTGAGGTTTTTCCATATTCCGTTGCAATGTCGGCAAAAGCACCATGTCGTTCAAAAACAGTTAAGATCTGTTTTGCAATACTTTTCGGAAGCGAAGCAATATGAAATCCATTGCCATGCACATCATAAGTGCAAGCCCCACTGTGACAGATCATATCACAGGAAAGAGATGCTGCATCAAGTTCTCTTTTGGCAGCGTGATAATCCCTTCCGGTATTTACAATAAAGTGAATTCCATGTTTCTGTAATTTTTTCACCGCATTGATCGTTCGGTCAGATATATATCCTTTGTCATTTAATAAAGTTCCATCCATATCGGATGCAAATAATCGTATCATATTAAGTACTCCTTTCGTGTGTATAAGATGATAGTAACAGGGAAATACCAAATTTAAATGATATCTATGTTAAATTTCTGCAATGAAAACTATTTAGAAAAATATCTAAATAGTAATTGACTTTTGAAATACATCATGCTATAAAGTAATTAGAAATATTTCTAAATAGCTACAGAAAGGATGAGAGTTATGGGATTTGCAGAGACATTTAAAGCATTATCAGATCCGATACGAAGAGAGATTCTTATGATGTTGCGGGATGGTAGTATGTCCGTTGGAGAGATTGGTTCTTACTTTGATATGACAGGTGCAACCATTTCTTATCATTTGAAGATTCTTAAAAAAGCAGAGCTGATCTTCGAGAAGAAAGAGAAAAATTATATTTACTACACGTTAAATACATCAGTTGTTGAGGAAGTTATGTTATGGTTGTCAGAATTGAAGGGAGGAAATCATGGTGTTAAAGAAGAATAAGAAGTTTTTTATTGCAAGTTGTATTGTAATTTTATTACCAATGTTTGCTGGATTCTTATTATGGGATCAGTTGCCAGCACAGGTGGCAACACATTTTGGAAGAAACGGCGAGGCCGATCGATACAGCAGCAAATTATTTGCAGTAGCAGGAATTTATCTGTTTGTTTTGGCAGTGCATATTTTATGTAGTGTTATCACAGAATTTGATCCTAAGAAAAGGAATGTTGGGTCTAAGATTTATCATCTGATCCTATGTATCTGTCCGGTTGTATCACTTTGGTGTGGGGTAATGATCTATGGAAATGCATTAGGATATAAAGACGTGATCAATTTAAATCTGTGGACGAATGTTTTACTAGGAATAGTTCTGATTGTTGTTGGAAACTATCTTCCAAAGTGCAGACAGAACTATATGATTGGAATCAAACTTCCATGGACATTGGATAATGAAGAAAATTGGGATTATACGCATCGAATGGCGGGGAAATGGTGGATCATCGGTGGAGTTTTGACGATTCTGCTTGGATTTCAGAAGTTTGTTGATCCAATTGGAGCAGCAGTAGGGATTATTTTGATCGTTACATTGATTCCTGCGATTGCTTCTTATATTTATTATAAGAAGCATAGAGTTATGTAAAAAAGCATTGCGGTAGATAAAAAAGAAATTAGATGTCATAATACAATATGGCATCTTTTTATTTTATACAAAAAAGAAGTTTCAAATGAAAATAAATATAATTATGAACCAAACCTATTGACATACAAACAAAAAAATGCTAACTTATAATTACAAACAAAACAAAAATAAGTTACGAACGAAACATTCTGAAAGGAGATACCATGAACAACACAGAACATTTCGGTAAATTAACAGAACGCATGCAGGCATTTCGTGAGGAAGTGCTCGATGCAAAACCATATATTGACGCACAGAGAGCCGTACTTGCAACAGAAGCTTATAAAGAAAACCAGAATCAGCCAAGAGTTATGGTAAGAGCTTTAATGCTACAGAAGATCTTAGAAGGAATGAGCATTTACATTGATGACAAATCCCTGATCGCAGGAAATCAGGCAACAAAGAACAAGAATGCTCCAATCTTCCCAGAATATACAATGGAATTTGTGATGAACGAATTAGATCTCTTTGAGAAACGCGACGGAGATGTTTTCTATATTACAGAAGAGACAAAAGAACAGTTAAGAGAGATTGCACCGTTCTGGGAGAATAACAATCTTCGTGCCAGAGGAGAAGCTTTACTTCCAGAAGAGGTAGATGTCTTTATGGAGACAGGTGTCTTTGGAATGGAAGGAAAATTAAATGCTGGAGATGCCCATCTGGCAGTGAATTACCAGAGAATCTTATCTGATGGATTGAAAGGATATGAAAAAAGAGTAAAAGAATTAAGAGCAGCATTAGATTTCACAGATCCAGAAAGTATTGATAAGAACGTATTTTATAAAGCAGTCTTAACAGTCATTGAAGCCGTTCGTGATTTTGCACAGCGTTACAGCAAACTTGCAAAAGAATTAGCAGACAAAGAAACTGATGCAAAACGCAAAGAAGAATTATTACAGATGAGCAAGATCTGTGCCAAGGTTCCATATGAGCCAGCAAATTCCTTTAGGGAAGCTGTACAGTCTGTTTGGTTTATCCAGTTGATCCTTCAGATCGAATCTAACGGACATTCCTTAAGTTATGGACGTTTTGACCAGTATATGTATCCATATTATATGAAAGATATCAATGAAGGAAAGATCACAAAAGAAGATGCATTAGAATTATTAACATGTCTTTGGATCAAGACATTAACGATCAATAAAGTACGTTCCCAGTCACATACATTAAGTTCCGCAGGATCACCAATGTACCAAAACGTAACAATCGGTGGACAGACAACTGATAAGAAAGATGCTGTCAATGAATTAAGTTTTGTAGTATTACAATCCGTTGCACAGACAAGACTGACACAGCCAAACTTGACAGTCCGTTATCATGCCAATATCGACAAACATTTCTTTGATGAATGTATCGAAGTTATGAAACTCGGATTTGGTATGCCAGCATTAAATAACGATGAGATCATCATCCCATCTTTTATCAATTGGGGTGTCAAAGAAGAAGATGCATACAATTATAGTGCGATCGGATGTGTAGAGACAGCTGTTCCAGGTAAATGGGGATATCGTTGTACCGGTATGTCTTATATTAACTTCCCAAGAGTTCTGCTTTGTGCGATGAATGATGGAGTTGACTTAACAAGCGGTAAGAGATTTACCAAAGGATATGGTAAATTTACAGAGATGGAAACATATGAAGATCTCTTAGCAGCATGGGATAAGACCGTCAGAGAAATGACACGTTATAGTGTTATTGTGGAAAATGCAATTGATAAAGCATCTGAGCGAGATGTACCAGACGTTTTATGTTCTGCATTAACAGATGACTGTATTGGAAGAGGAAAAACGATCAAAGAAGGTGGAGCAGTCTATGACTTTATCTCTGGACTTCAGGTTGGTATTGCTAATATGGCAGACTCTCTTGCAGCGATCAAGAAACTTGTATACGAAGAGAAGAAGATCACAAAAGAACAGCTTTGGAATGCAATCTTAGACGATTTCCAATCAGAAGAGAACAAGAAGATTCAGGAAATGCTCATTAATGACGTTCCAAAATACGGAAATGATGATGACTATGTCGATCAGTTAGTCGTAGAAGCATACGATTCTTACTTAGATGAGATTAAGAAATATCCAAACACACGTTACCACAGAGGACCGATCGGCGGTATTCGTTATGGTGGAACATCATCTATCAGTGCGAATGTTGGACAGGGAATGGGAACCATTGCGACTCCAGATGGAAGAAATGCATTTGAACCATTAGCCGAAGGAAGCAGTCCGGCACATAATGCAGATAAGAATGGTCCAACAGCAGTATTTAAGACGGTTGCGAAACTTCCAACAGAGAAGATCACAGGTGGAGTTTTATTAAACCAGAAGATGACACCACAGATGTTATCAACAGAAGAAAACAAACAGAAATTAGAGATGCTGATCCGTACATTCTTCAACCGTTTACATGGATATCATGTACAGTATAATATTGTATCCAGAGAAACTCTGATCGATGCCCAGAAACATCCAGAGAAACATAAAGACCTGATTGTTCGTGTGGCAGGATACAGTGCATTCTTTAATGTATTATCTAAGAAGACACAGGATGATATTATTGGAAGAACAGAGCAGACATTATAATTTACAAAAATAGAGGAATGGCAGTTGGCTTGAGTAGGGTTAACTGCTGTTTTTCGTGATAGACTAGAAGAAATAATATTCATGAAAGAAACAATTAAAAAAGCCTTGGCAAGAAACTGTTCTGCCAAGGCTTTTTGCGTATATGGAATTTTCAAAAGGTTAGAAAAAGCAATTGATACCTACATCTAAAAAGATCCGCTGATAATCGGTAAGATCCTCAGGATGCAAGGCTTTCACATTCTCATAAGAATAAGTCTTTCCGAGTAAATGATACTTGTTTTCACCAAATTGATGGAATGGAAGTAGCTGTACTTTCTTTGCTCCAACCTGATTTAATAAAGCAGCGATTCCTTTTGCATCATCCAAAGAATCATTGAAATCAGGAATTACAGGAATTCGAGGAAGAACTTCAATTCCTTGTGAGATCGCCCATGCTAAATTCTCAATGATCAGTTCGTTATGGACATGGGTTCCTTCATAATGCTTATCACTGTCATAGTGTTTCACATCAAACAAAAGCAAGTCAAACATCGGAGCCAATTCTCTAAAAATCTCTTTCTTGATATATCCAGTCGTCTCAATCGCAGTATGAATCTTATGTTCTTTTAATTTTGCAAGTAAAGCCTTTACAAAATCTGGTTGAACCATTCCTTCGCCGCCAGAGATTGTTACACCGCCTCCAGATTCCTCATAAAAATCAATATCCTGAAGACAGACTTTGATAACTTCATCTACATCTTTTGTTTCTCCTTCATAACTTAAGGCCTTTGCAGGACAGTTTTTTACACATTGAAGACATCCAGCGCATTTTGATGGATCAATACCTACATAACCGTCATCTCCCATAGAAATTGCCTGGTTTGGACAGACATGGGTGCAAGTACCGCAATGAGCACATTTTTCTTTATCATATAAAATTTGGACTTGGCTCAACTGTGATTCCGGATTTGCACACCATTTACAACGCAGTGGACAGCCTTTTAGGAAAACTGTTGTACGGATTCCTGGTCCATCGTGAATGCTGAATTTCTGTATATTAAAAACAATACCATTTGTTTGCATGGATAATATTTCTCCTTTTTGATTCTTTTGTATATCTTATCACACAACTTACGAAAAGTAAATAATATACTTACAAATGAAAGTTAAAAAACATTAAATGAAAATAATTGTTGACATATTCGAAAATTATGGTAAGATAGAAGTATCAAAAAACGAAACACGTAATAAGACTTAGGAGGAGTTTTAATCATGGAATTTATCTTAGATACAGTAGATCTTGAAGAGATCAAAGACGGTGTAGACCATATGCCAATCGTTGGAGTGACAAGCAACCCATCAATCGTTAAGAAAACATCTCCAGAAGATTTCTTCGGACATATGAGAAAGGTTCGTGAGATCATCGGGAAAGAAAGAAGCCTTCATGTACAGGTGATTTCATTAGATGCAGAAACAATTGTTAAGGAAGCTCATAGAATCTTAGAAGAAATCGATGATCAGGTATATATCAAAGTTCCTGTTTCATATGAAGGATTAAAAGCGATCAAGATCTTAAAATCAGAAGGTGTTAACGTAACAGCAACAGCAGTTTATGATCTGATGCAGGCATATTTTGCATTAGCAGCAGGAGCTGACTATATCGCACCATATGTAAACCGTATCGGCAATCTCGGAGCAGACCCTATGGAACTGATCAGCAATCTTCAGGACCGTATCGAAGATGATGGATATGACTGCAAGATCGTAGCAGCATCCTTCAAAGGTGTAGAACAGGTGAAGAACGCGTTTAACTACGGAGCAGAAGCGATCACAGCACCATATGAGGTATTAAAACAGGTATTTGCAAATCCTAACATTGACAAAGCAGTTACAGACTTCAATAATGACTGGTATGCAGTTTATGGAGAAGGAAAAGGAATCTGTGACCTTTAATTAAAAATATGCTATTATATGAATAGTGCAGAGGGATAAAGAGCCGCAAGACGGCTCTTTCCTAATATTATGAAGAAAGGGAAAGTTTCATGACAGACAGACAAACAAAGATTCTTGAAATCGTAAATCAAAAAAAGAAAGTAGAAGTGGCAACTTTGTCACAGATGCTGGAGGTATCACAGGTCACGATCAGAAAAGATCTTGATGCTTTGGAAGAACTGAATTTTCTGACAAGAGAACATGGATATGCGACGATGAAGAATATGTCAGACATCAGCAATCGTATGGCTTTTTGTTATGAAACAAAGCAGCGGATCGCAGAAAAAGCAAGTGAGATCATATCTGATGGAGAAACGATCATGGTAGAGTCGGGGTCAAGTTGTGCATTGCTTGTGAAGTATCTTTCAGAGACAAAGAAAGATATTACGGTGATCACGAATTCATCCTACATTGCCCGTTTTATCAGAGAAACAGAGGGCGGTGTTACAAAGGTTATCGTTCTTGGAGGGGAATATCAGAAGGAAGCAGAAGTTATGGTGGGACCATTGGTAAAAACTTGTGCAGAAGCTTTTTATGTAGATAAACTTTTTATGGGAACGGATGGGTATATCCCTGGCATCGGATTTACAAGCGGAGATATGCTAAGAGCCGAAGCTGCCAAGAGTATGGCGGATTCTGCAAGGAATTCTATCATTTTAACAGATTCCAGCAAGTTTTCAGAACATGGAGTTGTCATGCAGTGTAGACTCAAAGATATTAATATGGTATTTACGGATGATCAAGTGCCATTAGAAGCCAAAGAAATGATGGAGCAGAATGGGATTATCGTAGAAACAGTACCTAGATAAGGAAGAAATGATAATAGAAACTGTCATATGAATGGAAGAAAAATTCGTATGGCAGTTTTCGTTTTCACAATAAAAACACTGCTGTTAATATGTACAAAAATAAATACATAAGATTTAATAATTAAAACAAAAGGAGGCAGTGGATGAGAACAAGAAAGATGATGTTGTATGCGGGCATGATCGCATCTCTGACAATGGGGATTTTTATAAGCGGAGCAGGTCAGCAGAAAGTGGAAGCGAAAACTAAAGTAACATACACGCTTAAGAAGGGAACATTGACGATCAAGGGAAAAGGTGCAATGCCTGCGAAGATGAAATTTCGAAAGAACAAGAAGATCAAGAAAGTTATCATTAAAAAAGGCGTGACATCTGTTTCATATGAAGCGTTTGCATTATGTAAGAATTTAAATTCTGTGACAATTCCATCAACAGTAAAAACGATAGGAATTCGAAGCTTCTATGGAACAAAGATTTCTAAAATAACGGTTCCATCAAAGACAAAGACGATCGGGCAGGGGGCATTTGGAAGTTGCAAAGATTTAAAGACGATCGTTATGCCAGGAGACTTTAAATTAAAACTCGAAGAGGATACTGACGATAAGTTATGGTATGTCACAAGTGATCAGTCAGCAGTTGATACCATAACATTTAATACAAAATTAAAATTGGCGAATGTATCATATCTGTCAGCAAATAATCTGGTAGTTGCAAAGAATGACCCATCATATCAGAGTATTGAGGGTGTGATCTATACAAAAGATGGAAAAGGAATTGTAAGAGTACCTCAAAAGAGAACAGAGCTTAAGATCAAAGAAGGATGTACAGAGTTTAATATGCAGTCTGTATTATATAATTCCACAGATTCTGAAGGAGATGAGTTCAACAATTGTTCTAAATTAAAGAAGATTGTAATTCCATCATCTGTAAAGAGCATTAATAAAACAAAATATAAAACGGATCGTGAGGGTGCGTGTGATATGCACGTTGATACCATTGAAATTGCGCCAAAAGATTTTGATGCGAAAAGTCTTTACGCATTAGGAAGTTCTCTTGGGAAGAATATCACGATTGAATCATTAATGAAATTACTTCCAGATCAGATTACATACAAAGATCATATGTATATTACAAAAGATCACGGTTTATTAAAATATGACGGAAAAGATGCAAGTGTTGAAATTCCAGAAGACATCATATGGATCGCACCAGAAGCATTTTATAGAAATGAAACATTAAAGAGTGTCAAACTTCCATCTAAGATCACTACGATCGAAGAAAATACATTTTATGGATGTAGTGAATTGGAAGCTATGGTAATTCCAGATCAGGTAACAATGATCGGTAAGTCAGCATTTGATGAATGTACGGTATTAAAATCCGTAACATTTGGAAAATCATTAAAAGTGATCGAAGATCATGCATTTGCTTCAGTAAATATCAGAAACTTTACAATCCCATCAGGAATTCAAAAGGTAGAGACATGTGCTTTTGCTGGAATCAATCAGATTGGGACGGTTACATTTGAGGGAAGTACAAAGTATGTTGCAGCGGATGCATTTATGAATTCCACAGGAATTAAACTTGTATATAAGAAAGGAATTAAGGAAGCGCAGACAGAGCTGTCTTATGATTATATCATTGCCAGAAAGAACGGAAACAACAAAGTACGTACAACCTGGCAGTCAGTATCAGGTGTTAGTGGATATCAGTTAAAGTTCAGCACGGATAAGAAGTTCAAAAAAGTACTGAAAACAGTGACAGCAAAGAAGAGTGCGACAAAAGCCATAACTTATGTAAAGAATAAGAAGAAGACGCTTTACATTAAGATCCGTCCATATCAGACGATCAATAAGAAGAAAGTATATGGAAGATGGTCTTATTTGCAATTATGGTAAGAAAATGAAATTGAAAGAAGTATTTAGATAAAGAAATGAGAAACGCCAGACCGGTATGTTCCGGAGCTGGCGTTTCTTTGTTTTTTTTTAACTATTTCAAATTCAGATCGGAAGAAAGGTGTACATCGAATTGCTGCAAAACACGTCTGGTATATGGATCCGTCTGGTTGATATGAAAAAAAGCAGACTGAACTTTTTTGGATTCTTTGACAGGAGCAGCTTTAAAACAGGCAATCAGAAAAAACAAAAACAAAATAGAAAAGCCAATTCTTAATTTTAAAAAAGACCAGTATGTTGGTGATTGGTTTTCTTGCTCATTTATATAGGAAGAAAAATCATTACCAGAATTTAATTTTCGATATGTATCATTAAGTCGAGTTTGTTCTATATGAAAGTCCGTATTTTTATGCATGAAAAGTACCTCCTTTTGTACATTCTATTCAGAGAAGAAAAAAACTGAACAAATTTTCAAAAAAATTGAAAGAAAAGGTTGACATTAAAATGTGAAAGTGCTACTTTAAATATAGATGTTAGCACTCGATATAAATGAGTGCTAATAACAGGAGGCGAAGATATGGAGTTAAATGATCGTAAGAAGTTAATATTGAAAGCGATTATCGCCAATTACCTTGAAACTGGTGAGCCGGTAGGATCAAGAACCATTGCTAAACACCCTGAGTTGAATTTAAGCTCAGCAACGATCCGTAATGAGATGGCAGATCTGGAAGATATGGGATATATCTTACAGCCTCATACATCCGCAGGAAGAATTCCTTCCGACACAGGTTATCGTTTTTATGTAGATCAGCTGATGACGGAACGTGACAGCGAACACGAAGAGAAACAGGCATTAATTCAGAGAGTTGATAAGATGGAAGTCTTATTAAAACAGGTTGCCAATGCATTGGCAAACAGCACGAATTATGCAACGATGGTTTCTTCCCCACATTATCAGAATGTAACACTGAAATTTGTGCAGCTGTCTCAGGTGGATCACGAACATCTGCTTGCAGTGATCGTTACACAAGGCAATATCGTAAAGAACAAGATGATCCAGGTAGAAGAACCGCTTTCGAATGAAGATGTTCTGAAATTGAATGTATTGTTGAATACATTTTTACAAGGATTATCATTACAAGATATCAACCTTGCACTGATCCAGACGATGAGAGAGCAGGCAGGGATCAGACAGGATGTGTTAGAACGGATTCTTGAAGAGATTGCCAAAGCAATCCATGATGCAGATCATATGGAGATCTACACAGGAGGAGCGACCAATATCTTAAAATATCCGGAGCTTGGGAATCCGGATACGGCAACAGAACTTCTTGATACATTAGTTGAGAAGAAGGCACTGACGAAACTGGTTGATTCAACTTTGGAATCAGATTCTGATAATCATACAGGAATCCAGGTTTATATCGGAGAAGAATCTCCGGTTAAGAATATGAAGGACTGTAGTATCGTAACTGCAACATATGAGCTTGCAGAAGGAGGTACAGGTACCGTTGGTATCATCGGACCGAAGAGAATGGATTACAGGAAAGTTGTTAAGACTTTAAAGAACCTCACTGAAGAATTAGATGATATTTTTAAAGACAAATCTTAAGAAAGGAAGTGATGTGATGAGTAAGAAAAACGAAAACATCAACGAAGAAGTAAAGAACGCAGAAGAGACTGCTGAAGATATAAAAGATACAGAAACAAAAGAGGAAGCTTCCAAAGAAACAGAAGAGACAAAGGAAGCAGCCGCTGATGACAAGATTGCAGAATTAGAAGCGTCCGTAGCTGACTGGAAAGATAAATATCAGAGACTGATGGCTGAATTTGAGAACGCAAGAAAGCGTACAGCAAAGGAAGCTACACAGCGTTATGATATGGGAGCAATGGGAGTTTTAGAAAAACTTCTTCCAGTTATTGATAACTTTGAGAGAGGCTTAGAAGCCGTATCCGAAGAAGAGAAAGACTCCGCATTCGTTAAAGGAATCGAACAGATCTATAAACAGTTTGTCACTGTAATGGAAGATGTGGGAGTAACACCAATGGATGCGCAAGGAAAAGAATTCGATGCAAATCTTCATAACGCAGTGATGCATGTTGAAGATGATGAGTTCGGTGAGAACATCGTTGCAGAAGAATTACAGAAAGGTTACATGTACAAAGAAAATGTACTGCGCCATAGTATGGTAAAAGTA
>OBWK01000414.1_pt1 | contig 22962 bp, 26 predicted proteins | sample 1495251 | NCBI WGS metagenome assembly OBWK01 (sample SAMEA2580065, study PRJEB22360) | human gut metagenome | biome: human gut; feature: human-associated habitat; material: faeces | place: Denmark | collected 2008/2010 | reverse complement strand
TCTATCTTTTATTTGTCAATGTGATATTATATTATTAAATATAATTTAACACCACAAATTCATTTTATACATCTCATCCTTTCTGCTTCATCCTCTTAATAACCTTAAGCCTCGTAAATTCCTCCCTCTCCTTCTCTTCCAACTCATTTGAAATCTTATAAACAAACCCAGTATAAGTCGGAATCGTAATATTTTTCAGCGCATTCGCTCTCTTCTGTGTTTTCTTAATACTCGTCGCCAGCCGATAAGCTGCATTTTCGACCATCGACAATTTGATTGTCAGATCTTTCACTTGTCGAAACGCTTCTCTTGCAACATCAATCGACTCAAATGTCCCATCCATCGCATAAGTCAGCTGGTTTTCATGTGCATCATATTTTACATGTGGTATCTCCGTTCCCATGATGCTTCTGGTCTGAATCTGAATCGAATCCTCGATCGGAACCGTATAGGCGAGTTCTTCGACCTTACTAATCCCATGCTGGATATTCGCTCTCTGAAGACATGCATACGCTCTTGTAAATGTCGTATCGATCTCTTCCTGAATATCCTTCGCCTCATCGATCAGATCCATCAGTTCACGGATCAGAATATTTCTTTTTTTATCCATCAGATCATAGCCTTGTTTCGCCAACGCAAGCGAGTTCTTGGCTGCGATCAGATTTCCTTTGGTCGGGAATTCTCGTGGGTCCATAATCTCACCACCTTTTTAGCTTTCCTGCTTTTTCGGCAGGTATTTATCGATGATCTTCGTGTCGATTCGGTCTAATTCTTCCCTTGGCAGAATCTTTAATAATTCCCATCCAAGATCCAAAGTTTCGATCATAGAACGATTTTCTTCCGGTCCCTGACCGATGTATCGTTCTTCAAATGCCTTTCCAAATTCCAGATATTTTTTATCGATCGGTGATAATTCATCTTCACCGATGACAGATGCCAAGTTCCTTGCCTCTCCAACCTTTGCATAGGCAGAAAATAACTGGTTAGCAAGATCCTGATGGTCTTCTCTTGTGTATCCTTCACCAATTCCATCTTTCATCAGACGGGAAAGTGAAGGAAGAACACTAATTGGTGGGTAAATGGACTGTCCGTTTAGGTTACGATCCAGTACGATCTGCCCTTCTGTGATATATCCCGTTAAGTCAGGAATCGGATGGGTGATATCATCATTGGGCATTGTGAGAATCGGAAGCTGTGTTACGGAACCTTCCGCTCCTTCGATGATTCCTGCACGTTCGTAAAGTGTCGCAAGTTCGCTGTATAAATATCCTGGGTATCCTTTTCTGGATGGGATTTCTCCTTTGGATGAAGATACCTCACGCATCGCTTCTGCAAATGATGTCATATCGGTCAGGATTACCAGGATATGCATGTTGCAGTCAAACGCCAAATATTCTGCTGCCGTTAAGGCTACTTTCGGTGTGATCAATCGCTCGACAACTGGATCATTTGCCAGATTTAAGAACATACATACATGATCTGCAACACCGCTTTCCTCAAATGTTTTCTGGAAGAAATCCGCAACATCATGTTTGACACCCATTGCTCCAAAGACAACCGCAAATGGCTCATCGGAACCATCTCCTAAGGATGCCTGTTTTACGATCTGTGCTGCCAACTGATCGTGTGGCAATCCGTTTCCTGAGAAGATAGGAAGCTTCTGTCCACGAATCAGCGTTGTTAATCCATCAATGGCTGAAATACCTGTGCGGATATAGTTTCTTGGATATTTTCTTCGGACTGGATTTAACGGAAGTCCATTGACATCTCGTTTTACATCCGTGATCAATGGGCCTAATCCGTCAATTGGTTTTCCGATCCCGTTGAATGTTCTTCCAAGCATATCTGGTGCAAGAGAAACTTCCATCGGATGTCCGGTCAGTTTCGTTCTTGTATTGTCAAGGGACATATTTTCGGTTCCCTCAAATACCTGAATGACTGCTTTATCTTCGTATAATTCAATGATCCTTCCAATTTTCTTTGTCTTTCCATCGACCGTAAATTCCACGATCTCATCAAAAAATGCGTCTTGTACCCCTTCCAGAATGACAAGCGGACCATTGATACTGCTTAAGCCTAAATATTCAATTCCCATAATCTATCCGCCTCCTTATGCATTCTTTTCCAGTACTGCGTCATAAAAATCATCAATCTGTTTGTGATAAAGATCCAGTAATTGCAGATTATCATTTGGAACATCATATTTGATCGCAATGACTTTCTCAAAGATTCCTTCTGCTTTTAACACACTCATCGGCATTCCTCTTGCCACTAATTCTCTGCTCTTTTGGTATAGATATAAAATGACTTCCATCATTTTATATTGCTTCTCCATAGATACGCAGGTGTCGTCTTTGTGGAATGCATTTTGCTGCAGAAATCCTAATCGAATTACCCTTGCGATCTCTAACGTTAATTTCTGATCATCTGGGAGAACATCTCCACCGATCAGTTTTACGATCTCCATCAGACTGCTTTCCTGATTCAGGATTGCTATCAGCCGGTTTCGATAGTCCACAAAGTTCGGTGATACATGATCTCTGTACCAGCCGCCAAGATCAGTAAGATATTCACTGTAACTTGTCAGCCAGTGAATCGCCGGGAAATGTCTTGCGTAGGCTAACGATTTATCCAATCCCCAGAAACAGCGGACAAATCGCTTTGTATTCTGCGTTACTGGCTCAGAAAAATCTCCTCCCTGTGGTGATACCGCACCGATGATCGTTACGGAACCGTCGGTTCCATTTAAGTTATGCATCATCCCAGCTCGCTCATAAAAAGCAGATAATCTCGATGCCAAATATGCCGGGAATCCTTCTTCTGCTGGCATTTCTTCCAGACGACCAGATAATTCTCTTAATGCTTCTGCCCACCTTGAGGTAGAATCCGCCATGATTGCGACATCATAACCCATATCGCGGTAATATTCTGCCAGTGTAAGCCCTGTATAAATAGACGCTTCACGTGCTGCCACTGGCATATTAGACGTATTTGCGATCAGCGTTGTTCGGTCCATCAATGGGTTTCCACTCTTTGGATCGACTAGTTCTGAGAATTCTTCCAATACCTGTGTCATTTCATTTCCACGTTCCCCGCATCCGATATAAATGATGATATCCGCATCGGACCATTTGGCGATCTGGTGCTGGGTCATTGTCTTTCCAGTACCGAACCCGCCTGGAATCGCTGCCGTTCCACCTTTGGCAATTGGAAACATGGTATCCAGTATTCTCTGACCTGTTACCAATGGCACACATGCCGGAATTCGATCGTATACTGGCCTTGGAACCCTGATCGGCCATCTCTGTATCATTGTTAAAATCTTTTCTGTTCCATCATCTAATCTTAATGTGATCATATGATCTTTGATCGTATGTTCCCCGTCAGATGCCACAAAGGTAACCGTTCCTGTAAGATCCGGCGGCACCATGCATTTGTGTACGATCGCTCTTGTCTCCTGCACTTCGGCATAGATATCACCTCCATGAAGAACATCTCCTTCATTGACAACCAGTTTGGTATCCCAGAACTTCTGTGTATCAAGCGAATCTACACTGATACCTCTTGTGATAAATGCACCTGCATTTTCAGCAATTCTCTCAAGCGGGCGTTCAATTCCATCAAAAATATTATCTAAGATTCCGGGAGCCAATGTAACGGATACTGCTTCTCCGCTTGCTTCCACGATCTCTCCCGGTCTTAACCCAGATGTTTCCTCATAGACCTGTATCGTTGTTCGGTCTTTATCCAGCGAAATGACTTCTCCGACTAACTTTTCTTTGCCGACATAAACCATTTCTGACATCTTAAATCCAGTATTTCCAGCCAGATAAATGACAGGTCCGTTGATTCCATAAATTGTTCCAGTCTTACTCACCTGTCACACCCCCTTTAAAGGTAAATTCTTCGTATTCTTTCTCCAAAGCTCCCGAAAATGAGTGATCAATCAAAATATTTCTTCCCGGAATGACTGAACGGATTCCTCCGATAAAGTCTTCCTCGCTAACTGTGACTGTCATTCCTGTCCGTTTTTCAAGAAATTCTTTCTTATCCTGATCGGAGCTGTTAATATAGATCATCAGTGGATTCCCATCTGCAAATCTTGCTGCTTTGGCAATATAGGATACGAGCAATTCTTTGTATTCTTCCGTTTTCATATATTCATCGGTCATCTCACGGACTTCCTCAAACAGCTTGTTTTTCAGTTCATTTTGAACCCGGCTTAACTGTCTTCGAAGTTTTAACTGTCCTTTAGATGTTGCTGTATTTAACTGCTGCCTTGCCGATGCTGTTTCGGTCTTAATCCTCGTATCTGCCTGCATCACAGCTTCTTGTTTATGTGTCTTGAACACGCTTTCCAAAGCCTTCTGATGCTGGTCTATGATTTCATTCCCTCTGGCTCTCGCCTCTTCCATGGCAGCTTCCCTGATATGTGAAATCTTTTCTTCTACTGTCACATTCGTCACCTTCCTTCTACAGCCGGCTTATAATTTCAATCCGATCGCCTCATTGACATAAGACGTGATAAAATCTTTCTTACGCCCAGTTCCATGCCGGTCAGGAATCTCGATCAGAAGTGGCATCTTGCGTTCCAGTTTGATCTCATCGATCAGTTCTGGAAATTCTCTTCCAAACTTCTCTGTCAAAAGCACGATCCCAATCTCTGGATCGCTCATAGCTTTTTCAATCACTTCTTTTAGTTCATCCCTCTCATGAACCACGACTCCATCAACTCCGGCTAACCGCATTCCTGTCAATGTATCTACGTTATCACTGATCAAATACATTTTCATAAATATCACTTCCTGATCTATCCAAGTTTACCGATGATCATAAATGAAATGATCAATCCATACAGACACACACCTTCTGCCAGACCTACGAAGATCAAGGATTTACCTAATGCACTTGGATCTTCGCTGATCGCACCTAAGGCTGCACTTGCAGCACTCGCTACGGCGATACCCCCACCAACGCAGGAAAGTCCAGTTGATAATGCTGCTGCCAGATATCCTAATCCTGTACTCATTCCAGCATCAGAGCTTGCCTGAGCTGCCTGTACCGGATCTGTGATAAACATCATCACTCCGGCGATCACAATGATTCCGAAGAAGAAAAATGCGTTAAATGCAATACTTCGTTTATAACGTTTCTTTGTTCTCTCTCCATGAAGAAAATAACCAAATGGAATAAATATACTTAAAATTAATGCTGCGATGATCGCTAATTTGATTGCTAATGTCATAACCGATACCTCCTAATTTTCCTTGCCTGCATGATTGTCATACGGATGGAATTCTCTTCCTGATCCCGTATAGAAACGACTGAACATTTCATAATATTCCAGACGCAATACCTGAATTCCAACAACCAGGCCTTCCAGTCCACACACGATAATATTTCCAAGAACAATGATGATCCAGTTGGGATTTCCTGCTCCATCTGTGATCCCTCCGAGCATCAGAACAACTTCCATCATAGCCGCATGGCTCACTGCAAATGCCCCGATACGCACAAATGAGATCGTGTTGGAGAAGAAACTTAACATCGTCTCAAACAATTCAAAAAATCCCTGTACCAAAAACATTCCAACGCCGCCTTCTGCTTTTGGTTTCTTTCCTTCCACCAGCTGTCCTAATGGTTCTTTTAGCAAGAACATGATCACTGGAATTCCAAGGAAAATGGCCATCATGATATTTCCTGGTGTTTTATGGCCTGTCATATAAAGTACGATCGTTAAGACAAGAAATCCATAAAATACAAGTCCTGCGACTCCATTTGGGCTGAAGAATAAGTTTTCTTTATCCCCACGTTTCTTTGCATTGATGATCTGAAATACCATCGCAAGCAGGATCAGTGCCATACCAAATGCAACTGCCACGATAAATACAGTATTTAACTGTCCAACAAACGGTAATTTCATCATTGCATGCATTGGCGATAACCACATTGGTTTAATGATCGTTCCTTCAAATCCAAAGAAACTTCCAAACATAAAACCAAAGAATGTAGAAAAAATTCCTGCAATAGAAATGATTCCTGCTAGATTCCATTTCTTGATCTTATATAGTAATCCCCCGCCGATAAACAAACATAATCCTTGACCAGCATCCCCAAACATCGCTCCAAAGATAAAGGTATAAGTCAGTGCCACGAAAATGGTTGGGTCCATCTCATCATGAGATGGCAGTCCATACATTCTGATAAACATTTCAAATGGTTTGAAGAATTTAGGATTCTGCAATTTCGTTGGTGGATCACCGAAGAATTTTTCCCTTCCTTCTTCAACAATGATCGTGATCCTATCATCATCTTTTGTCTCATCAATAAATGCCTGTGTATCTTTTTCACTCATCCATCCACAGAGAATGTAGTAATCTTCCTGTTCCTCATTTTCCATACAGGCTGCCATTTTACGAACATCGAAATTATTGGATAATTCCTCTAATCTATATCTTGCTCCACGGATCTTCTTTGCTTTGACTGATAAAAAGTCTTTCATCTGTTTCTGGACATTCTCAATCTCTGATTCCATTTCCTCAATCTGATTTCTCAAATTCCTGCAGATTTCTGCTGGCATTCCTTCGTAATCATCTGGAAGCGCGATATTTTCAAAATGCAGGGATTTAAAGGTAGAATCAATCTTTCCCATTTCTTTATGTGCCGCAAAATAACATCCATACACATAATTTTCATTTCGGATTCCTTCTAAAAAGATTGCATTGAGATCATCGAATAAATATTTTTCAAGTTTCTGATAATACTCTACGTTTACTCGTCCGAATCTGACTTTCATATATTGATAGCCATAAACTTCTTTTAAATTTAACTCTAAAGGCTGAAACGGTTCAAGTTCATGAAGTTTTTCTAATAATTCTTCTTTCTGCTTCTTTAACTGGTCTTCCCTTGCCTTAAGGTCCAGATAATCATGATTGAGATTCCTGATCATTGTAAGGATCTCATCTGCCGTAAGAGATGTATCCATCTCTCCTTTTGGCTGTGCAAGCATCGATACATACTGTTCCGCTTTAGAAAGCGGTTCTTTGTAAGGATTCACATCCATAAACGGCATAAGGTTATCTGTCGTTTTCAATTCTGTGATCGCATTTTCCAGCTGCATTTCGTATTTGGAGAGGTAAGATGCACTTACCCTGTCAATATCAGTTCTCGGTCCGGAAATGCTTAAGAATTTCATCTTTACGATCATGATGCATTACCTCCTTGACGTCGTTGTCCCCGCACCAGATACCGTAATGTCTCCCGTTGTGATAATCCATAACGGATACATTCTAGTGCCGTGGTGATCTTATAAATCTCTTCCTCCTTTAAAAATAAATATTGTTGTATACTTGCCAGAGAATACGGATGGTTTCTGTAAGCGATCGTTAAGATATGTTCCACACATTCATTCACAATGCTCTCAATCTGCACCTGTTCTCCAAACTCATATTTCTTTCCATAATAAGTTTCATTTAATCTTCTTGTGAATTCTTCCACTGATGGAGCTTCGACCAGTTCTTTAAATTCTTGATTCGAAAGTTTATGTTGAATCGGAATTAACAATGTATAAATATCTGGTGCGAGCATATGGTAATATTTCTTTGCCCGGTAAATCCATTGAAGATTTAATAGATCAATTTTTGCTCCTAATTCTTTGGTCAGCATTTCCTTATCTTTTTTATCCCAATTTCCTTTGCGTTCTTTCCACATCATAGAAAAATAATATAAATCCAATGCCAGTTCATAATCCGCTAATGTTGATGCTCCGGACTGTCGGATTCTTGATAGTGGTACGTAATATTCTGTATTCTTCAGGTAATCTACCAGATGGTCAATATTTTTTGCCGTCACTAACTGATCGATCCGTATCTTTGAATATTTATCAAAAAACGGCTTTTTGTAATTCAGATCAAATGGTACATTACTGTGGTTAAATACAATTCGTAAACAGTATCGGATCAAATCTACTTCATACCGCTTCATAAAGATCTTTAAAAAATCTTTTTGCTGCATATCTGCGAAACGATAAAGTCTTGTGTAATCATCATACAATGACTGGATCAGGACTTTTTCGATATTTCCTCTGTGGTACAATGACTCATCCATCTGTGTAATAAACTTTCCATACGACTTTGTTTGTTTCAGATATTCAATAATATCAGTCACTGTATTCATCGAAGCCAGCCGTTCATAATCCTGTGATTTTAAAAGCTTTGCACGCATTGCTGCGACTTTCGTCACAATTCCGCTGTAGCGCATCACATCTCTCAATGCTACCGCCTCCTATACTTTGATCACCCGCTCTAATATCTGTTTTGCATATTCGCTGTGATGTTCTTTGAAGTCTTGTTTTAAAGATTCTATTTCATTATTATTCTGTTCTTCTTGTTTCTTTAGAAGTTTTTCCATGTTTGTTGCAAGATCCGACTGAATCTTTAATATCTTTTCGTTCGTCTCCTTTTCCATATCTGCATCAAATGCATCCCTCTTTTTCTGCATCTGCATTTCCATCTGATGCTTTTGTTCCTGTGCATTATCTACGATCGCACGCGCTGTCTTTTCGATCTCTGAAAGTTTCTCTGCTATTCTTTCCATCAGTAAAACCTCCTTTCATACCAACCATTGTAGTCCTTTCTATTTATTTTTGCTAGTATTTATCTGTTTTTTTTGCATATATTTAGCAATTATTCACAATTTTCTGACAGTTTTCATACAATGTTTTACAATCTGTTGTATTATTATTTAAAATGATCGACTTTCCCACAATAATTCGCAATCGTCTTGATCAACACCTCAGATTCCAGCGGTTTCGCCAAATGCTCATTCATTCCCGCTTCCAAAACTCTCCTGCGATCTTCCGTAAATGCATTTGCTGTCATCGCAATGATCGGAATATCTCTGGCATTTTCTTTATTGCTCCATCTTATATATCTCGCTGCTTCTAATCCGTCCATCACCGGCATCATCACATCCATTAAGATAATATCAATTTCTCCTATTTGCGATTCTTTGAAAATTTCCAATGCTTCTTTTATCTCTTTTGTCTTAAGTTCTTCGTGCTTTATATTATGATCGATCTGAAATGGAAGCTCAATATAAAACGTCGTTCCCACACCTTGCTCACTCTCAAATGAGATTGTTCCTCCCATTTTCTCTACAAGACTTTTTGTGATCGACATCCCAAGTCCTGTTCCACCATAAACCGTTCGTGCCCCTGCTTTTTCCTGTGCAAATGGCTCATAGATCGTCTTTTGGAATGATTCACTCATTCCAATTCCAGTGTCTTCACATTTAAATCGAATAATAATAGTATTGTAATTTTTCTGAATTTCATTAAATTCTATGCAGATCTTTCCATTATTTTTGTTATATTTGATCGCGTTTGTTAAAATATTCATCACAACTCTTTTTACATGCACTGGACTTCCGATCAAATCTTCATGAATCACATTATATTTATGTACAACTATATTGATTCCTCTCTCTCTAGCCTGTTTTTCAATAACCGTTCGAATCTCTTGAAACAATTGAAAGAAGTTAAAACTTCTTCTCTCCAGGATCACTTCTTCCGATTCCAGTTTTCCCATATCCAAAACTTCATTGATCAATTCTAGTAAGAATCCTGATGCTTCCCATATTTTTTTGCGGCATTCTGATTGTTTTTCTATATCACTTTTATAATAATTTCCAACTTCTACCATTCCCCGGATTCCATTGATCGGTGTCCGGATATCATGGCTCATTCTTTGCAGAAATTCTGTTTTGGCAATATTAGCTTTCTTTGCTTCTTTTGCTGATTTTTCTAATTCTTTTTTATACTCTTCTTCTCGTTGTTTCTGAATGCGTTCATATTGTTGATTGGATCTTGCTTTGATCGTCATTAAGATTGCCACAAAATTCCATATAAAATAACCGCTATTCCAATGTTACTCGTCAATGTTTTTACAAGATTCCTGTCTTCTGCATACACGTAAATATAATAATTTCGTCCCTTATCAAGACTTGTAAAATATCGTTTGATACCGTTTCGGATGATTGCAAACTGTCCTACTTTTACACTTTGTCGGATCTCATTAATAATAGAATCTTCCTGTACCTTTGTATCGATTAATTTTTCATCATTTGATGCTATAATATCATTTCCATTTGTGATTACGATCGTTCCATCATTTTCCCGCTTATATCCAGCAAGCACGTTTTGGATTGTAAGATTATTGTTTTTCGCATATTCGGTTTTTACATACTGATATCCTATAACCGTTCCTTTTGCATCCTTTCTTCCATACGATGCCAGATCAATATAGCCTCCATTTTTCAGCTCAATTCTTGCCATATATGATTTTTGTGGATAATTCTTTACATCACGAAGTGTTTCTTTCTCCATGACATAACCCAAAACTTTTTTAAATCTTGGTCCAGTATGATATTGTGCAATTTGTTTATTCTTATCATTTAATACAATAATCCCCGTAAGTCTTTGTTCCCTTGCATACTGTTTTAAATATTCTTTTTCCAATGCCTGTCTATCTGTTTTGAAATTTCTCGCCGTCTGCTGGACTTTTTCAACCATTCTGACAAGACTTCTTGCTTCAACTGCTTCATTAAAACTGTTATACATGGAATATTGATCCTTGATGTATTCCATCGTCGAATGAATCCTGTTTTTGGTATTGTTTGTTTCTATTTTTACGGACACAAAAAGAACTGTCAAGACAACGATCACACAGCCAACAATACTCAATGTCCATAATCTTTTATCCGCTTTATCTCTCAAGGCTGTTCACCTCCAGATATTTTTCTGCATCAGGAACATATTTTTGTAGAATTTTTTTAGCACTTCCATCTTTGACCATTGCTTTTAATGTCTTTGACAGTTCTTTTTCTATTCCTCTTTTATCATTTTTTGCAAACGCAACACCAATTCCAGTCTCTAGAATGTCTTCATCAAGAATTCTGTATTTTGCTTCAAAATCAGACATATACTGTCTGATCGAGATTTCATGTGCTGCAATAGCGTCTACATATCCTCTGCTCAGAGAAGTATAGATCAATTCTCTGTTTTCCATACTGTAGACTTGTTTTACTTTTGGTATTTTGGGATCTGTTTGTTCTAGAAATAATTCCTCTGGTTTGGTTGTAGACTGGACCGCAATGATTTTATTCTTAAGATCAGACAACTTATAGATCTTGCTGCTGTCGTTCACTGCGATCACCTGACGGCTCAGCATATAAGGACCTGCCCAATGATAATCATTTTCTCTTCCTGTCACTGAAAAGCACGCCCATATACAATCTATTTTTCCTTGTTCCACAAGATTTTTCTTATTCTCCCAATCAATATTTACAAAAACCGGATTATAACCCATACGATGAAAGGCTTCTCTGGCAAATTCTACATCGATTCCTGCCAGATTGCCATTCTCATCGGTATAGTTAAATGGCGGATAATTGTCTCCACCGATCATAATCTCTTTGTTCGCATCTTTTGTTGTTTTTCTAGTCTGATCTTTTGTCTTTCCACATGCACAAAGAAAGCAGCCTAATACGAAAAAGACCATGACTTCAATCATAAGCTTCTTTAACTGCATAGTTTACCTCGTATGATCTGTTTGTAAATAATGTCCTAAATTCTTGAAACCATTTCCATCAATCTTCTTTGTTTTGCGTATAATTTCACTGTATTAGATACTCTCTGATAGACGATATTGGCATCAAATGGGCGGTTAATATAATCAGAAACTCCCATCTCATAAGCTCTTCTGATATAATTCGCAGAATCCTCACTTGAGATTATAATAACTGGAATATTTGAAATCAAACTCTCTTCTTCCATATATTTTAAAACTTCAAAACCATCCTTTTCTGGCATAATGATATCTAATAGTACAAGCGAAATTTCCATTCCATATTTATCGATCTTAAGCAATGCTTCTTTTCCATCATTAGCTTCTATGATTTCGTAGTTTTCCTGTAAAATCTCTTTCAAGATCGCACGATTAAATTCTGAATCATCAACGATCAGGATTCTAGGTTTATTCTCAGGTTCTTTCTTTTCAAATATTGTTTTATCGCATTCTGTTACGACCTGCGCCTTATGATCTTTTGCCTTATACATCAACTGGTCTGCTTTCGCGATCGCCTCTTCGATCTTCCCATCTTCCGATATCACTCCTCCAATGCTTGCAGTAAGCTTCAGTCTAGGGCATTCTGGAATCGTTGCATTCTCAATAGCCTCTTGAATCTGAAGCAATTTTCCACGCAAAGTACCCCTTACCATATCCGACAAGATCAATAAAAATTCATCTCCGCCATAACGTATTAACTTATCTGTCTTGCGAATACAATTCTTGATCGCATCCGCAACAATACAGAGAACCTGATCTCCCATATCATGTCCGTAAATATCATTATACAATTTAAAATCATCCAGATCGATCATCGCAACTCCTGCTGAATTCTGCATATTACGAATCTCATCTTCAAAATATCTTCGATTGTAAACGCCTGTTATCGGATCTATGTATAATTTATCCTGATACCCTTTTAACTTACCAACAAGTTTGTCCCTTCCAGCGGTATCGATCAATGTATCATTCTCAAGATGCTTAACAAGTTCCATGACACATGCTTCACCATCTATTTCCAGATATCTTGAAATGACCAGAAAAACATCTGCATCCAAAAATTCCAGTTTTGTTTTTTGTTTCTTCTCCGCGTATGCTTTCATTGATATACAGTTCTCACACGGTTTATTCTTCTTCCAAAAATCATAGCACTGACACATTCCAATTTTTACTCCAATGCGTGGATCATCTTGCATCTGCTCAAAAAAATTCCCCTCCAAAAACCTGACAACATCAAATACTTTCTCCAACATCTTAGCTTCTTCTTCTGCCTGTTGTCTGGTTATCTTTACATTCTGGTTCACTTCTTATCCCCTTCCTCGTATTTTTATTTGATATATTCCCCTAATTTATTTAAATACTTTTTTATGATAGCACATTATTTTGTCGTTTTCCATCGAGAAACCTGAATTTTACAAAGATTTCCTACATTAACGTCAAATTTATTTTTTGTATACAAAAAGAAGGGCTATACAACATTAAATATGTGTATAGCCCTTCTTTTTCTTATGATCTTTTTATAACACTTTGCTTAAAAATGCCTTTGTTCGCTCTTCCTGTGGATGGTCAAAGATCTGTTCTGGTGTTCCTTCTTCAAGGATTCCCCCGCCATCCATGAAAAATACACGGTTGGCAACTTCTCTTGCAAATCCCATCTCATGAGTTACGACAACCATTGTCATACCTTCTTGGGCAAGCTGTTTCATAACTTCTAATACTTCTCCAACCATCTCAGGATCAAGTGCTGAAGTTGGTTCGTCAAACAGCATGACTTCTGGTGATAATGCCAGTGATCTTGCGATCGCTACACGCTGTTTCTGTCCACCAGATAACTGTGCTGGATAATTGTCTGCTTTGTCACCGACACCGACTCGGTTTAACAGTTCCATCGCTTTTGCTTTTGCCTGCTCTTCTGTCATCATCTTGTGACGAATCGGAGCTAATGTAACATTCTCAAGGATTGTCAGATGTGGGAATAAATTAAAATGCTGAAATACCATTCCAACTCGTTTTCTCATTGCATCTACATCGAAGTCTTTCTCTGTCAAATGCATATCATCGATGACGATATCTCCCTTTGTCGGAGTCTCTAATAAGTTTAAGCATCTTAAAAATGTACTCTTTCCAGATCCGGATGGTCCGATCACGCAAACGCATTCTCCTTTGTCAATATGGCAGTCAATGCCTTTTAACACTTCTAGAGATCCGAAATATTTATGTAAATTCTTAACGTCTATCACTTTGTCTCAGTCTCCTTTCTAATGCGTTTAATCCAAGAGTCAGGATCTTAACGATCACATAATAGATCAATGCTGTTCCAAGCAATGGTGCCAGTGCCTGATAAATTCTTGAAATAACGAAATCTGATACCTTTGTCAAGTCAACGATCGCTACATATCCTAAAATGGAAGTTTCTTTGATCAGTACGATAAATTCATTTCCAAGAGCAGGAAGAATATTCTTGATCGCCTGAGGCAAGATAATATCTTTCATTGTCTGTACATAGGATAATCCAAGAGAACGTCCACCTTCCATCTGACCCTGATCAACCGCCTGAATTCCTGCACGGATGATCTCAGCAACATAAGCTGCACTGTTCAAACCAAAGGTTAAGGAACCTACAAGCAGTCCATTCTGACCTTTTAAAATAACGAAATACATGATCATTAACTGTGTCAATGTTGGTGTTCCACGAATGATATCAATGTACACGTATGCGATCTTTGATAAAAGTGTACTCTTTCCTTTCTGCTCTGCCGTCAAGCGCATTAACGCCAGGATCGTACCAAGTGCTACACCAATAAGAATTGCAATGACAGATACTAAGATCGTCACCTTTAATCCATCAAGATACAACAGGTATCGCTGCTGGGCGATAAACGCTCTGTAAAATGAATCTAACATTTTGAAACCTTACCTTCCTAATTTCCTAGTTTGCGGAATCAATGTATTTTGCTTTCAGCTTATCATATGTTCCGTCTTTTTTGATTGCTTTGATCTGTTTGTTGATCTCTTCTTTGTATGCTGTGTTACCTTTTGTGATTGCGATACAGTAGTATTCAGCTCCTGCAGAGTCAACAACTAATTTTAACTTCTTCGCATTGTTTTTCACAAATTCCTGTGCTGGTTTTTCATCAATAACAACCGCATCAATTGCACCGTTTTTCAGGTCCATAACAGCGTCAACACCTTTTTTATAACGTTTTACTGTTGCTTTCTTTACGATGACTTTGTTCTTGTCACCAAATTTTTCTCCAGAAGAAATGATATCACCAGTTGTTCCTTCCTGAACACCGATCTTCTTTCCACTTAACTGAGATAATTTCTTGATCTTGCTGTCTTTCTTTAAGATGATCGCCTGATTAGATGTATAATAGCTATCTGAGAAATCTACAGATTCTTCACGTTCTGCTGTCTTAGTCATTCCAGCAATAACTGTATTGATAGATTCAGATTCCATAGCTCCGATCAGAGATTTGAATTCCATGTTCTGGATCTCAACCTTTTTGTCCATACGTTTTCCGATTTCTTTGATCATAGCGATATCGAAACCGTCTGGCTGTTTCTTATCATTCATATATTCGAATGGTGGAAATTCTGCGTTTGTTCCTACGATCAGTTTGTCTGGAACTTTACTTTCTTCTTTTTTGCTACATCCTGTAAACAGCATAGATGCTGCCAGTACACCAGCTAATGCGACTGTTAAAAACTTTTTCATAATCTGTTCTCCTTTTTAATAATAATTTAGCTTTTATGGAATTTTACATTCCATAATTATATACGTAACTTCTATTTTACAATATCTTACGGAATATTTCAAATGCTGACGGCAATGCATACGTATTTTCTAGTTCTTTTTTTAGTACCCAGACGTAATTTTCACTCTGAATCGGTGTTTTCAAGGAAATTCTTACTCCTTCCATGTGCCATTCCACATGACTGAAAATATGTTTTCCCTTTCCTGCTGCTTTTGTCTTCGCATCTTCCATATGATGCTCTGCCATCCATTCCTTGACATCTTTGGCATCCATTTTCTTATCTTCATTCGGGAACTCCCATAATCCGGCAAGTAATCCTTTGTCTCCTCTTTTATGGATTGCAATCTGCTCTCCGCATTCTAATAAAAATACAGTCTTATGTTCAATCCGTCTTGCCTTCTTTGGTGTCTTGACCGGTAATTGATCAATGAGATCTTCTTTATACGCCTTACAGACTGTATCCCATGGACATTGATCACATAATGGCTGCCCATTCGGCACACAAACAGTTGCTCCAAGTTCGATCAATGCCTGATTAAAATCTCCCGGTCGGTCTTCCGGCATAAATTCCATGACTCTTCTTCCCATCGCTTTCTTTGTCTTATCTTTGAGAATATCAGAGTCATCTCCCCACAATCTAGCCAGTACACGAAGAACATTCCCATCGACTGCAGGAACCTGTAATTCAAATGCGATCGATCCGATCGCTCCTGCTGTATACATCCCAATTCCCTTCAGCGATAATAATTTATCATAATCAGCAGGTAATTGTCCACCATATTCCTCAACGATCGTCTGTGCTGCTGCTTTTAAATTCCTCGCTCGATTGTAATAACCAAGTCCTTCCCACAATTTCATCAGCCGTTCATCATCTACTTTGGCAAGATCATAAACCGTTGGCAGTGCTTCCATAAAACGATCAAAATATGGCTTTACCGCTTCCACTCTTGTCTGTTGCAGCATGATCTCGGAAATCCAGATTCTATATGGATCTTTATTCTCTCTCCATGGCAGGATCCGTTTATTGTAATCATACCAGTGAAGCAAAGATCCGCTTAAATCATATCGTTGTTCCATCTATTTTCCTCTTTCTAAATAATATCCTTCAACAAATATGCCAGCCCCTATTATAACAAACCAGCACATAAAACACCATGGCGGAAATATCAGGAAAATCCTTTTCCGATCGCTATGCAAAATACATAAACTTCCTGCACTCCCAATTGTTTTAATGCTGTCGTCACTGCCTCCGCTGTTGATCCTGTCGTATAAATATCATCTACCACCAATACTCTTTTTGGCATTCCTGCTTTCTGATATTCTTTCAAATTTCCACGAAAAGCTTTCTTTAAATTGTTTTTTCGCTCTCCTGGACTTAATTGTTTCTGCGGTTTTGTATCATGGATTCTTTCCACAATCTTTGTATACATCGGTTGATCCAACATCTCTGCAATCCCCTTTGCAAAGATTTCTGCCTGATTAAACCCTCTCTTTCTTCTCTTTTTTTTATGAATCGGCACCGGAATGACTGCATCTGCTTTTAGTCGCAGCAATTCCCTGCATTTTCTTTTTCGTATTTCTTCCAGATAATACTGTGCAAATTTTCTCTCATTTTTATATTTGATCGCAGCCAGTGAATCCGTGACTGGTTTCTGGTAAATGCATAACCCCATACCACGTTCAAAATTCTTCGGATGCTGTCTGCAGTCGCTGCAATATTCTTTTTCCTGATTCTTCATTGATTTTCCACAAGAATAGCATGTGGGCTCTTTGATAAAAATCTGCTTTTTACTGCATATTTTACAGATACGTTCTCCCTTGTCCAATAATTCTTTGGCACATAACGGACAGATCGGAGGAAATAGAAATGATAACATAAGATACCCCCTTATTTAATTACATCATTTGAGCTTGTTTTAGAATTGTATAACTTTGTTTTATTTGTATATTTTATCCAATTATATGTGTAAGAAAAAGCACCCAAAAATTAATGTGGTGCTCTCTCTTTATTACCAAATTTGGTGTATTGTCCGAGCCATACAAGCTCTACACTACCCGTTGAACCATTTCGCTGTTTGTCAACGATGATCTCTGCGATCCCTTTCTTCTCGGAATCTTCATTATAATATTCATCACGATAAATAAACATAACAACGTCGGCATCCTGCTCGATCGATCCTGACTCACGAAGGTCTGATAACATTGGCTTGGCTGGCTTTCTCTCTTCAACTCTTCGACTTAGCTGAGATAATGCGATCACTGGTGCATTCATCTCTCTTGCTAATGCTTTTAGCGATCTTGAGATCTCTGAAATCTCCTGCTGTCTGGATTCAGAACGCTTGCCGCCTGACATCAACTGCAAATAATCAATAATGATCAGGTCCAATCCATGAATCTGTTTGTATCTACGACACTTAGATCGTAATTCTGCGATCGTGATACCTGGTGTATCATCAATGATCAATGGGGAACGACCGATCGTTCCTGCACTTTCCATGATCTTCTCCCAATCGGTTTCCTGAAGATCACCAGTACGGATAGACTGTGAATCTACCATCGCTTCCATCGCCATCATACGAGTTACAAGCTGTTCTTTTGACATCTCCAGACTAAAGATCGCTGTTGGAACGTGATCTCTCACGGCTGCTTTCTGTGCGATATTCAACACAAATGCCGTCTTACCCATGGCAGGACGTGCAGCCACAATGATCAGTTCTGATGGATGTAGTCCAGATAATTTGTAATCAAGGTCTGTAAATCCTGTTGCAATACCTGTAACTCGGCCAGCAGAACTTACCGCCTCTTCGATCGCATCCAGTGTATTTAACACAACTTTGTCAATTGGAACAAACTCTTCTCTTCCACTTGCCTGCTGCAGAAGTCCAAATACATTCTTCTCTGTGTGATCCAAGATCTCTGTCACATCATCTTTACCAAGATAACATTCTGTTGTAATATCTTCTGTAACTTTGATCAATTTACGAAGTGTTGCCTTTTCCCTGACGATCGTTGCATATTGTTTGGCATTGGCTGACGTTGGAACAACTTCTAGAAGATCCCTGATAAATTCAAGACTCTTCATAGATTCCGGCACGTCTTTTTTCTTTAATTTATTCTGAAGCGTTACCAGATCGACCGGCTTTCCTTCCCGGTATAATTCTGTCATCGCTTCAAATAAGATGCCGTTCTGCTTCTGATAGAAATCATCGGCATTCACAATATCGATAACATCTGCGATCGCATCCCTGTCCATGATCATCGCACCGATCACAGACTGTTCTGCCTCCGGGCTGTTCGGCTGCACTTTCTTGATAAATGCTTCATCCATAAATATGCCCTCTTATTTTTCTTCTACTTTGACTCTTAATGTTGCTGTTACCTGTGGATGAACTTTGATCGCAACATCATGGAATCCAAGATTCTTGATTGGTTCGCAATGCATTTTTTTCTTATCTAAATCATATCCTAACTGTTTCTTTGCTTCTGCTGCGATTTCTTTTGTGGAAATAGATCCAAATGTTCTTCCACCTTCTCCAACCTTCATCTTTAATACCAATTGTTTTTCTTCAATCTCTTTTGCTAAAACTTTGGCATCTGCTAATGCTTCTGCTGCCAGCTTATCATCATTTGCCTTTCTTAATTTCAGATCATTTAATGCTTTGTTTGTAGCTTCAATTGCTAAATTCTTGCGGAATAATACATTTCTTGCATATCCGTTATTAACCTCTACTACTTCATCTTTTTTTCCAACTGATTTTACATCTTCTAATAAAATAACTTTCATCGCTTATATCTCTCCTTTTGATTTCAAATATCGTAATGTCTCATGAATAATATTCTTGGCTTCTTCTAATGATACATCGACAAGCTGTGCACCTGCAACTGTCAAATGTCCGCCGCCTCCGAATTCTTCCATGATCTTCTGGACATTCACTTCATCGATCGATCTTGCACTGATATAGACTCTCTCATGAACACCTGTTAATACAAAAGATGCTTCAATTCCATCAATATCAAGTAATTCATTCGATACCTGTGCACCAATAACAGTAGGGCTGTCCACACCGATTCCTACCAGTGTTGCGATCGCGAACCTGCCATATAAGATCTCTGCTTCACTGATCGCTTTCGCACGGATCCTGTAAGTTTCCATGCTTTCTCTTGACATCTTTCTTACCTTTGTAAGATCAGCTCCATTTCTCTTTAGATATGCCGCTGCCTCAAATGTTCTGACACCTGTTTTATTCACAAAATTGTCCGTATCTACAAGCATTCCATAATACATGGCATTCGCTTCCATTGGCTCTAACTTTGGTTTTGAATCTACATATTGAAGAATCTCTGCTACCAATTCACATGTAGAAGACGCATATGGCTCTACATATGAAAGTACCGGATTCTTGATCATATCTTTATTCTTTCGATGATGATCTAAGATCACCGTTGTCTTTGTCTGGCTTAATAACTGTTCACATTCTGTATAATTTGCATGATTTACATCCACTACGATCAATAGTGTGTTCTCATCTGTGATCTCAATTGCCTGTTCGTTATCAATGAACATATCTTCATCATAAATACCGCTTTTGTTTAATTCATCAACCATCGCACGGACAGAGATCGTCACTTCATTCATAACGATATGTGCCTTTCTTCCGAGAGAAAGTCCAAGTCTGTACAGACCAACAGCTGCACCGATTGCATCTGGATCCGGGATCTTATGTGCCATGATCACGACCTTTTCCTTTGATTCAAGAAGTTCTTTTAACGCATGCGCTTTGACTCGTGCTTTGACTCGTGTGGTACGTTCCATAACCTCGCAGTTACCACCATAATAGGAAATATCTTCCCCATCCTTGATCACTGCCTGATCACCACCACGTCCTAATGCCAGATCCATACCTGCACAGGCTGCTTCATAGTTTTCCTGATACGTATTTCCATTAATTCCAAAACTGATGCTTAATGTCATATGCATAGAATTTCCAAGATTGATCGTCTTGATCTCATCAAGAATCGAGAATTTGTTTTCTTTGATCTTGTCCAAATATTTCTGTTCAAATACAACAAAATATTTGTCTCTCTCTGTTCTCTTCACAACCCCAGAGACATTCTGGATAAATTTGTTAATCTTACGATCTGCCACTGCGATCAGCATAGATCGTTTCACCGCATCAATATCATCAAGGATCTCTTCGTAATTATCAATATAGATCAAACCAATGACCATTCTCTGATTCTCATTTTGCTCCATATATTTCTTAAGTAATGTCTGATCAAAAAAATATACTGCGATCAGATCGTTATCCTTAAGCATCTGCCTGGAACAACTATTATCATTCTCATCAGAGAAATCTTCTACACGAATACGATTCATCTCTACTTTATAGAATAGCGTCTGTTCTTTTTCCTTATCTCCCTCTTTGCATTTCTTTTTATATTCAATATGAGAAATAGAGTGCATCACATCCGACGGAAGCAGATTACGGTTCAGATTTGGAAAAATCTGCTGCAATGACTTTCCTCGGTTCTCTCCCACAATTTTATGAAATGCATCGTTTGACCATATGATCATTCCATTCCCATCAAGCAGTGTATACGGAACAGGAAGCTGCTGTAGCAGGTAATTTTGCACCTGACTCTGCTCAAACATAAAATCCATACATTCTTTGATGATCTCCTGTTTGCTTCGGGAATAAATGATCATCTGAAAAACTAAAAATACGACTAGTGAGACCGCTAAGATCACTCCACATCGAATATCCAAGAAAAAGAACACAATGTCTACAAAAGCCAGAATAAGCAACGCCCATAATGGCCCCTGAAGATACTGTTCTATCTTTGTTTTCTTCATAATGTCCATTTTTTTCTCCTGATTTGATTCTTACAATTATCCTTTATTATAACTCAATTGCATGAATTTGTACATTGTATTTAACGAAAGCGAGATATTTGTTCAATTTACGCAATTTTCTTAATTATTTTGACATGTCTTCCGCAGTGCGATCCTGTCCAGAGGGCCTTTTATTACATAGGGGTTCATTGAAATTTCCTATGCAATAAAAAAAGAGCTATACTGCAACATACGTCACAATATAACTCTTCATTATCTGCTTAAAATTATTCAGCTGTATATGGCATTAAAGCTAAATGTCTAGCTCTCTTAATAGCTCCTGTAACAGCTCTCTGATGTTTAGCACATGTTCCTGTAATACGTCTTGGAAGGATTTTTCCTCTTTCAGATACGTATTTCTTTAATGTTGCTACATCTTTATAATCGATTACAGCATCGGCTTCTGCACAGAATGCACATACTTTTCTTCTTCTACGTCCGCCTCTTCTTCTCATTGGAGAATCGCCTTTTGTATAAGCCATGATTTCTACCTCCTATTTAACTAAATGGTAATTCTTCTTCCAAACCATCTGGAATATTCATAAAACCATCGCTTGCTGCGGCACTAGGCTGTGGCGCGCTTGGCTGTGGAACTCCCATATTACTGTTCTGGGCTGCAGCAGCTTTGCTCTCTGCAAAATCCTGCTCTTCGATCACAACTTCTGTTGTGTAAACTTTAACTCCATCACGGTTTGTATAACTACCTGTCTGGATTCTTCCAGAAACAACCATCTTAGTACCCTGTTTTAGATACTTCTCTGCAAATTCTGCTGTGCGTCCGAATGCCACACAGTTAATAAAATCCGCATCCTGTTCACCGTTTCTTTTGAATCTTCTATCTACTGCTAACGTGTATCTGGCGATTGCCAAAGGTGTCTCACCTTGTGAATATCTTACATCAGGGTCCCTTGTCAATCTTCCCATTAATACTACTTTATTCATTATTCGGATCCCTCCTGTTAATTACGCATCCTGTTTAACGCATAAGAAACGTAATACAGTTTCCTCAATACGAAGTCTCTCTTCAAGTTCTGCTGGAACTGTAGTTTCGCCTTCGAACTGGATGAAATAGTAGTATCCTTCTTTCATCTTCTGAATTTCGTAAGCTAACTGTTTCTTACCCCATTCATCGACGTTAGTGATCGCAGCACCTGCTGTAGTAATCATTGCCTGAACTTTTTCAACCATAGCTGCACGTTCTTCGTCTTCGATCTTTGCACTTAAAACTAATGCTAATTCATATTTCATCATTACTTGCACCTCCTTTTGGTCTAGTGGCTCTTTCTTCGTGAAAGAGCAAGGATATTTTTATATACCACGAATATTTACTTTATCATAAAATTCTAATCTTGGCAAGCTTTTTTTATAAATCCTCTAAAATTTTTTTCAACCATCTTTCTTGGTACCATCACCTGTCTGCCGCATCCAACACATTTTAAACGAAAATCCATCCCTACTCTTAGAATCTCCCATTCATTTATGCCGCATGGATGTGCTTTTTTTAATTTGACAATATCTCCGATCTGAAATTCCATCCATCAAACCTCCTTGTTCTGATCTATCTGTTGCACTATAGTTCTGATTATAACAGAAAAAAGAACCAGGTGGTCAATACCTGATTCTTTTTCTACACGGGAGTTTGACAGTTGAATAAATTAAAAACACTTTGCAGGCCTTATAAAACCTG
>OBWK01000401.1_pt1 | contig 23516 bp, 19 predicted proteins | sample 1495251 | NCBI WGS metagenome assembly OBWK01 (sample SAMEA2580065, study PRJEB22360) | human gut metagenome | biome: human gut; feature: human-associated habitat; material: faeces | place: Denmark | collected 2008/2010 | reverse complement strand
GTTCGACGTGATGGAAAAATACGGCATCCTCGGCGTGGAAATGGAAGCGGCTGGTATCTACGGCGTCGCTGCAGAATTTGGCGCGAAAGCCCTGACCATCTGCACCGTGTCTGACCACATCCGCACTCACGAGCAGACCACTGCCGCTGAGCGTCAGACCACCTTCAACGACATGATCAAAATCGCGCTGGAATCCGTTCTGCTGGGCGATAAAGAGTAATTGTGTTTTGCTGAAAGGCGATTGTCGTGTGAAGCCGGAGTGGGAGACTGCTCCGGCTTTTTAGTATTTATTCATTTATCTCTCCAGCTTGAATATTTTCGCTATACTTTTCAGTGAAATGTGTTAATAAATCTATTCAAGTATCTATTCACGAATCTATTCATTTATGTTCAGCCGTCATCCAGGAAGGGCATATCAGCAACTCTGGTGGACAACCATAAATTCCTGCCATTTTGCTTTTGATGTTTGAACTAAGCCGTTCCGTCTTTTCGATCTGTTTTAGAGAATTAATGGAGATACCTAACATTTTACTTACTTCAGCAAGTGATAGTTTATGCCTGATACGCACGGCGGTTAGCCAGGATATACCCTGGCTGAACATTAAATTGATTATCTCCCGTTCCTGGTTTTCCAGATCGATCATATTTCCTTCCCTGGATATTTTAATCAGCGAGTTACCTTACCGCCCCTGCCATCCATGCCGACAACTCCCGTAGCTCTTTTTCCTGTTCCGGGAAGTCAACCAGCAGCGCTTCGCACTCCTGTTGCAGCATATCCGCGCGGTACAGACAGCCTTGCAGTCGCCCGGCGAGGGCTTCCAGCGGCGCGGGGTTGAGACTGTCGGTAAACACCTGGGCGCGGGTGATATGGCCTTTTTCAACGTCGAAATGCAGTTCCACGCCGCCCCAGGTAAAGCGTTCATCCAGCAGATGCGAGAATGCCGGAGCCTGACCGAAGTTCCATTCCCAGCTACTCTGGCGGGCAAAGGTTTCGGTGAAGTTTGGCAAGTCTGGCGTTTTGTCCGGGGAGATGATTTCCGCTTCCACGCGCTCGCCATAATGGGCGAAAAAGGCCTCGGTTATGGCCTCGCAAACCTGCTCATGGGTGATCCCCGGTAGCAATTCGGTCAGATTGGTCACGCGGGAACGCACTGAGGTAATGCCTTTCGCCGCCAGTTTCTTTTTATCCGGATTGAGATAGTTTGCCAGGCGGCTAAGGTCGGCATTGAGCAGCAAAGTGCCGTGGTGGAAGCCACGATCTTTGGTTTCGCGATAGGCCGAGCCTGAGACTTTGCGGTCGCCTTCGGCGGTTTTCACCACCAGATCGTTACGCCCGGAAGCTTCGGCGCTGACGCCAAGCGCGTTCAGCGCATTGAGCACAATCGACGTGGAGATAGTTTTATCGTACTCCGGCTTGCCAGCCATAAAGGTAAAACAGGTATTGCCGAGATCGTGGAACACCGCGCCGCCACCGCTACTGCGCCGCGCCAAGCGGACGTTATCTTCTTCCATCCGCCGGGTATTACACTCTTTCCACGGGTTCTGCGCACGACCAATCACTACCGTGTCGGCATTGCGCCAGAGAAACAGAACGCGCTGCGTGGCGGGCATCTGGCGAAAAATACACTCCTCTACCGCCAGGTTAAACCACGGGTCGTAAGAGTCAGAGATGAGCAGGCGTAATGTGGACATAACGATTTCCTTTCTTGTAGTAATGGGTCACTCTTTTTTCTCGCTTTCTTCCTCTTCCGGCACCGGTTTGCTGGCGGTTAACAGGAAGGGCGATTGCTGCCAGCGGGTGCGTTTACCCTGTAGCAGCGTGCGGGTCAGCACTACGCCGATTGCCAGCGAGAGCAGCAACATCAGGCGTAAAATGTTAGTGGTGTTATCCACCTGTTGGGCTTCGGTGGCGAGCGTATGGGTGTCGAGCGTCAGGCGCAGATAGCCGAGCGGTCCGTTTTTACCCGCAATGGGTTCGACAATCTGCTGGTTAAAATAGCCGCCCGCTTTTTTGCCGTCGAGCGCCAGCCGGTCGCGCACGTCGACGCTTTCGCCAGAACGGGCGATAAGATCGCCTTGTTCATCATATACGCCTGCGTCGAGAATGCGGCTTTCATCCGTTAACTGATCGAGGATCGCCTGAATGCGTTTTTCATCCGGTGAGTCGGTACGCATCAGCGGTGCAACGTTCAGCGTCACCTGACGCGCCAGGGTACGGGCCAGTTCTTCCAGTTGCGGATTACGCTGTCGCTGGTGGTTTTGACTAAACCATGACGCCCCCTGCATCAGCGCCACTAACAAGGCAAGACAGAACAGGACAATCACTGCCCGATGCAGCCGGAATTTCAGTTTTGTGCGAGCCATCTTCCACCCTTTGAAAATTTGAGACTTAATGTTGCCAGAAGCAATGGATACAAGGTAGCCTCATGCGTTATTTTCCCTGCTTCGAACGATTTTACAGGAGCCTTAATGCCTAACATTACCTGGTGCGACCTGCCTGAAGATGTCTCTTTATGGCCTGGTCTGCCTCTTTCATTAAGTGGTGATGAAGTGATGCCACTGGATTACCACGCAGGTCGTAGCGGCTGGCTGCTGTATGGTCGTGGGCTGGATAAACAACGTCTGACCCAATACCAGAGCAAACTGGGTGCGGCTATGGTGATTGTTGCCGCCTGGTGCGTGGAAGATTATCAGGTGATTCGTCTGGCAGGTTCACTCACTGCGCGGGCTACGCGCCTGGCCCATGAAGCGCAACTGGATGTCGCACCGCTGGGGAAAATCCCACACCTGCGCACGCCGGGTTTGCTGGTGATGGACATGGATTCCACCTCCATCCAGATTGAATGTATTGATGAAATTGCCAAACTGGCCGGAACGGGCGAGAGGGTGGCGGAGGTAACCGAACGGGCGATGCGCGGCGAACTCGATTTTACCGCCAGCCTGCGCAGCCGCGTGGCGACGCTGAAAGGCGCTGACGCCAATATTCTGCAACAGGTGCGTGAAAATCTGCCGCTGATGCCAGGCTTAACGCAGCTGGTACTCAAGCTGGAAACGCTGGGCTGGAAAGTGGCGATTGCCTCCGGCGGCTTTACTTTCTTTGCTGAATACCTGCGCGACAAGCTGCGCCTGACAACCGTGGTAGCCAATGAACTGGAGATCATGGACGGTAAATTTACCGGCAATGTGATCGGCGACATCGTTGACGCGCAATATAAAGCGAAAACCCTGACCCGCCTCGCGCAGGAGTATGAAATCCCGCTGGCGCAGACCGTGGCGATTGGCGATGGAGCTAATGACCTGCCGATGATCAAAGCGGCAGGGCTGGGGATTGCCTACCATGCCAAGCCAAAAGTGAATGAAAAGACGGAAGTCACCATCCGTCACGCTGACCTGATGGGGGTATTCTGCATCCTCTCCGGCAGCCTGAATCAGAAGTAATTGCCCGCCCGTCATCCTGCGGGCGGCACAGCATTAACGAGGTACATCGTGGCTAAAGCTCCAAAACGCGCCTTTGTTTGTAATGAATGCGGGGCCGATTATCCGCGCTGGCAGGGGCAGTGCAGTGCCTGTCATGCCTGGAACACCATCACCGAGGTGCGTCTTGCAGCGTCGCCAACGGTGGCGCGTAACGAGCGTCTCAGTGGCTATGCCGGTAGCGCCGGGGTGGCAAAAGTCCAGAAACTTTCCGACATCAGCCTTGAAGAGCTGCCGCGTTTTTCCACCGGATTTAAAGAGTTCGACCGCGTATTAGGCGGTGGCGTGGTGCCGGGAAGCGCCATTCTGATTGGCGGTAACCCTGGTGCGGGGAAATCCACGTTGCTACTGCAAACGCTGTGCAAACTGGCGCAGCAGATGAAAACGCTGTATGTCACCGGCGAAGAGTCGCTGCAACAGGTGGCAATGCGCGCTCATCGCCTTGGCCTGCCGACTGACAATCTTAATATGTTGTCGGAAACCAGCATCGAGCAGATCTGCCTGATTGCCGAAGAAGAGCAACCGAAGCTGATGGTAATTGACTCCATCCAGGTGATGCATATGGCGGATGTACAATCATCGCCTGGCAGCGTGGCACAGGTGCGTGAAACGGCGGCTTATCTGACGCGCTTCGCCAAAACGCGCGGTGTGGCGATTGTCATGGTCGGGCACGTAACCAAAGATGGCTCGCTGGCTGGCCCTAAAGTGCTGGAACACTGTATCGACTGTTCGGTGCTTTTGGATGGTGATGCCGACTCACGTTTTCGCACCTTACGCAGCCATAAAAACCGCTTCGGCGCGGTGAATGAGCTGGGTGTCTTCGCAATGACCGAGCAGGGGCTGCGTGAAGTCAGCAACCCTTCGGCAATTTTCTTAAGTCGCGGCGATGAAGTGACCTCCGGTAGCTCAGTGATGGTAGTGTGGGAAGGAACGCGTCCGCTGCTGGTGGAGATTCAGGCGCTCGTCGATCACTCGATGATGGCGAATCCACGCCGCGTGGCAGTCGGGCTGGAGCAAAACCGTCTGGCAATCCTGCTGGCGGTGCTTCACCGTCACGGTGGTCTACAAATGGCCGATCAGGATGTGTTTGTTAACGTGGTCGGTGGCGTGAAGGTGACGGAAACCAGTGCCGATTTAGCGTTACTGCTGGCGATGGTTTCCAGCCTGCGTGACAGACCGCTACCGCAGGATCTGGTGGTGTTTGGTGAAGTCGGGCTGGCAGGGGAGATCCGCCCGGTGCCCAGCGGCCAGGAACGAATCTCAGAAGCGGCGAAACACGGTTTTCGCCGGGCAATTGTTCCGGCAGCTAACGTGCCGAAAAAAGCGCCGGAAGGGATGCAGATTTTTGGCGTTAAAAAACTCTCCGACGCGCTTAGCGTGTTCGACGACTTATAATGAGAGATACGGAGGGAGATATGTCGTCATTTGATTACCTGAAAACTGCCATCAAGCAACAGGGCTGCACGCTACAGCAGGTAGCTGATGCCAGCGGTATGACCAAAGGGTATTTAAGCCAGTTACTGAATGCCAAAATTAAAAGCCCCAGCGCGCAAAAACTGGAGGCATTGCACCGTTATTTGGGACTTGAATTTCCCCGGCAGAAGAAAACGATCGGTGTCGTATTCGGTAAGTTTTACCCGCTGCATACTGGACATATCTACCTTATCCAGCGCGCCTGTAGCCAGGTTGACGAGCTGCATATCATTATGGGTTTTGACGATACCCGCGACCGCGCATTGTTCGAAGACAGCGCCATGTCGCAGCAGCCCACGGTGCCGGATCGTCTGCGCTGGCTATTGCAAACCTTTAAATATCAGAAAAATATCCGTATTCATGCTTTCAATGAAGAGGGCATGGAGCCATATCCACACGGCTGGGATGTATGGAGCAACGGCATCAAAAAGTTTATGGCTGAAAAAGGGATTCAGCCGGACCTGATCTACACCTCGGAAGAAGCCGATGCGCCACAGTATATGGAACATCTGGGGATCGAGACGGTGCTGGTCGATCCGAAGCGTACCTTTATGAGTATCAGCGGTGCGCAGATCCGCGAAAACCCGTTCCGCTACTGGGAATATATTCCTACGGAAGTGAAGCCATTCTTTGTGCGTACCGTGGCGATCCTCGGTGGTGAATCGAGTGGTAAATCCACCCTGGTAAACAAACTTGCCAATATCTTCAACACTACCAGTGCGTGGGAATATGGTCGTGATTATGTCTTTTCGCACCTCGGTGGCGATGAGATCGCGTTGCAGTATTCCGACTACGATAAAATCGCGCTGGGACATGCGCAATATATTGATTTTGCAGTGAAATATGCCAATAAAGTGGCGTTTATCGACACCGATTTTGTCACTACCCAGGCGTTCTGCAAAAAGTACGAAGGGCGTGAGCATCCGTTTGTGCAGGCGTTGATTGATGAATACCGTTTCGATCTGGTGATCCTGCTGGAGAACAACACGCCGTGGGTGGCGGATGGTTTACGCAGCCTCGGCAGTTCGGTGGATCGCAAAGAGTTCCAGAACTTGCTGGTGGAGATGCTGGAAGAGAACAATATCGAATTCGTGCGGGTTGAAGAGGACGATTACGACAGCCGTTTTCTGCGCTGCGTGGAGCTGGTGCGGGAGATGATGGGGGAGCAGAGGTAAGAACCAATGCCTGATGCGACGCTTACCGCGTCTTATCAGGCCTGGAGATTCACAACGTATTGAAATTGCTTGGTTTGTAGGCCGGATAAGGCGTTTACGCCGCATCCGGCATTTTACGCATTACTTCGCAATACGCTTGTACTTGATACGCTTCGGCTCCAGCGCGTCTGCGCCCAGCGTGCGTTTCTTGTACTCTTCGTACTCGGTAAAGTTACCTTCGAAGAACTCAACTTTACCTTCATCCTGGTAATCCAGAATGTGGGTGGCGATACGGTCGAGGAACCAACGGTCGTGCGAGATAACCATCGCGCAGCCCGGGAACTCCAGCAGGGCGTTTTCCAGCGCGCGCAGGGTTTCGATATCCAGCTCGTTGGTTGGTTCGTCGAGCAGCAGCATGTTGCCGCCAACCTGCAGCAGCTTCGCCAGATGCAGACGACCGCGCTCACCGCCGGAGAGTTCGCCAACGCGTTTACCCTGATCAACCCCTTTAAAGTTAAAGCGGCCAACGTAGGCGCGGCTCGGCATCTCGGTGTTGCCGATCTTCATGATATCCAGCCCGCCAGAAACTTCTTCCCAAACGGTTTTGCTGTTATCCATTGAGTCACGGAACTGATCAACCGACGCCAGTTTCACTGTTTCACCCAAAGTGATGGTGCCGCTGTCCGGCTGTTCCTGACCAGAGATCATACGGAACAGCGTCGATTTACCCGCACCGTTCGGACCGATGATCCCGACGATCGCTCCTTTCGGGATCGAGAAGCTCAGGGAGTCAATCAGCAGACGATCACCATAGGATTTACGCAGGTTGCTGACTTCCAGCACTTTATCGCCCAGACGCGGTCCAGGTGGAATAAACAGTTCGTTGGTTTCGTTACGTTTCTGATATTCGGTGCTGTTGAGTTCTTCAAAGCGCGCCAGACGTGCTTTACCTTTTGACTGACGGCCTTTAGTTCCCTGACGTACCCACTCCAGCTCTTTCTCGATCGACTTACGACGCGCCGCTTCTTGTGAAGCTTCCTGCGCCAGACGCTGATCTTTCTGCTCCAGCCAGGAGGAGTAGTTACCTTCCCACGGAATACCTTCACCGCGGTCAAGTTCGAGGATCCAGCCCGCAACGTTATCGAGGAAGTAACGGTCGTGGGTAATCGCCACCACGGTGCCTTCGAAGTCGTGCAGGAAGCGCTCCAGCCACGCTACGGATTCCGCATCCAGGTGGTTGGTCGGTTCGTCGAGCAGCAGCATGTCTGGTTTTTCCAGCAGCAGGCGGCACAACGCCACGCGACGACGCTCACCACCGGAAAGGTTAGCGATTTTCGCATCCCAGTCCGGCAGACGCAGCGCATCCGCCGCACGCTCCAGCTGAACGTTCAGGTTGTGACCGTCGTGAGCCTGAATGATCTCTTCCAGACGGCCTTGTTCAGCGGCCAGCTTGTCAAAATCGGCATCCGGATCGGCATACAGCGCATACACTTCATCCAGGCGTTTCAGGGCGTTAACCACTTCAGAAACCGCTTCTTCAATGGACTCACGAACGGTGTGTTCCGGGTTCAGCTGCGGTTCCTGCGGCAGATAACCAATCTTGATGTCTGGCTGCGGACGCGCTTCACCTTCGATGTCTTTATCAATGCCCGCCATAATGCGCAGCAGGGTGGACTTACCCGCGCCGTTCAGACCCAGGACACCAATTTTTGCCCCAGGGAAGAAACTCAGAGAGATGTTTTTCAAAATATGACGTTTCGGCGGAACAACTTTGCCGACACGATGCATGGTATAAACGAATTGAGCCACGTTGGACTTCGCCTCTATGTTTATCGTGATGATGAGTTTTCAAAGGCGAAGTGTAGCCTGTTTCCCTGTCTAATCCCAGCCAGTCGATCACCCCGTAAAAGTAAAAAAGTGTCCGTAACGTGGCGTAAACGGCAATGACTGGTTAGCATAAATCTATTACGCGGCATGACGCTGCATTGATGTATTTACACTTAGAGGATGCGCTTGTGGAAAAAGCCAAACACGTTACCTGGCGGCTGTTGGCTGCCGGTGTCTGTCTGCTGACGGTCAGCAGCGTGGCGCGAGCCGACTCACTGGATGAGCAGCGTAGCCGTTACGCGCAAATTAAGCAGGCCTGGGATAATCGACAAATGGATGTGGTCGAACAAATGATGCCTGGACTGAAAGATTACCCACTTTATCCCTACCTGGAATACCGCCAGATCACTGATGACCTGATGAATCAACCGGCGGTGACGGTCACTAACTTTGTTCGCGCTAACCCCACGCTTCCTCCCGCTCGCACGCTGCAATCTCGTTTCGTCAATGAACTGGCGCGGCGTGAAGACTGGCGTGGCTTGTTAGCCTTTAGCCCGGAAAAGCCCGGAACTACCGAAGCGCAATGTAATTACTACTATGCGAAATGGAATACCGGGCAGAGTGAAGAAGCCTGGCAAGGGGCGAAAGAGCTGTGGCTAACCGGCAAGAGCCAGCCTAACGCCTGTGACAAGTTATTTAGCGTCTGGCGTGCGTCAGGTAAACAAGATCCGCTGGCGTATTTAGAGCGTATCCGTCTGGCGATGAAAGCGGGTAACACCGGCCTGGTAACAGTGCTGGCAGGGCAGATGCCTGCCGATTACCAGACTATCGCTTCGGCAATCATTTCACTGGCGAACAACCCTAATACGGTACTGACCTTCGCGCGTACAACCGGCGCGACCGATTTTACCCGTCAAATGGCGGCGGTGGCGTTTGCCAGTGTGGCGCGGCAGGATGCTGAAAATGCACGGCTGATGATCCCGTCGCTTGCTCAGGCACAGCAGCTTAATGAAGATCAGATTCAGGAGCTGCGCGATATTGTCGCCTGGCGTTTGATGGGCAACGATGTCACCGACGAGCAGGCGAAATGGCGCGATGACGCGATTATGCGCTCGCAATCTACTTCGCTTATTGAACGCCGTGTGCGAATGGCGCTTGGCACCGGCGATCGTCGCGGCCTGAATACCTGGCTGGCGCGTCTGCCGATGGAAGCGAAAGAGAAAGATGAATGGCGTTACTGGCAGGCGGATTTACTGCTGGAACGCGGACGTGAAGCTGAAGCGAAAGAGATTCTGCATCAACTCATGCAACAGCGTGGTTTCTACCCGATGGTTGCTGCACAACGCATCGGCGAAGAGTATGAGCTGAAGATTGATAAAGCGCCGCAGAATGTTGACAGCGCCCTGACTCAGGGGCCGGAGATGGCGCGCGTGCGCGAGTTGATGTACTGGAATCTCGATAACACCGCGCGTAGCGAGTGGGCCAATCTGGTGAAGAGCAAGTCAAAAACAGAGCAGGCTCAACTGGCTCGGTATGCTTTCAATAACCAATGGTGGGATCTTAGCGTTCAGGCAACGATCGCCGGGAAGCTGTGGGATCATCTGGAAGAGCGATTCCCGCTGGCTTACAACGATCTTTTCAAACGCTACACCAGTGGTAAGGAGATCCCGCAAAGCTATGCGATGGCGATTGCCCGTCAGGAGAGTGCCTGGAATCCAAAAGTGAAATCACCGGTAGGGGCCAGCGGCCTGATGCAAATTATGCCTGGTACCGCGACCCATACGGTGAAGATGTTCTCTATTCCCGGTTATAGCAGCCCTGGGCAATTGCTGGATCCGGAAACAAACATCAACATTGGCACCAGTTACCTGCAATATGTTTATCAGCAGTTTGGCAATAACCGTATTTTCTCCTCAGCAGCTTATAACGCCGGACCAGGGCGGGTGCGGACCTGGCTTGGCAACAGCGCAGGGCGTATCGACGCAGTGGCATTTGTCGAGAGTATTCCATTCTCCGAGACGCGCGGTTATGTGAAAAACGTGCTGGCTTATGACGCTTACTACCGCTATTTCATGGGGGATAAACCGACGTTGATGAGCGCCACGGAATGGGGACGTCGTTACTGATCCACACGTTTATGATATGCTATCGTACTCTTTAGCGAGTACAACCGGGGGAGGCATTTTGCTTCCCCCGCTAACAATGGCGACATACTATGGCCCAACAATCACCCTATTCAGCAGCGATGGCAGAACAGCGTCACCAGGAGTGGTTACGTTTTGTCGACCTGCTTAAGAATGCCTACCAAAACGATCTCCATTTACCGTTGTTAAACCTGATGCTGACGCCAGATGAGCGCGAAGCGTTGGGGACTCGCGTGCGTATTGTCGAAGAGCTGTTGCGCGGCGAAATGAGCCAGCGTGAGTTAAAAAATGAACTCGGCGCGGGCATTGCGACGATTACGCGTGGATCTAATAGTCTGAAAGCCGCGCCCGTCGAGCTGCGCCAGTGGCTGGAAGACGTGTTGCTGAAAAGCGATTGATTTTGTAGGCCTGATAAGACATGGCGCATCAGGCATCGTGCACCGAATGCCGGATGCGGCGTGAACGCCTAATCAGGCCTGCAATGGCTGATACACGGCATTATGAAACGGACTCAGCGCCAGGATCACCGCCTGGTGATAGACGCTGGTGCGAGTGAGTTTCCCGGCGGTAAACACGCCGATCGCCCCTTCCTTACGACCAATCTCATCAATACCGGTATAACGCGACATCACGGGACCAAGCGCCTCACCTTCACGCACTTTTTCCAGAATCACCGCAGGCAACGGCAAAGTAGCCGAACGCGCCTCGCCGCGCTGGCTGGTGTTTTCAATCACCACCCAACTGAAAGTGCTGTCACCATCGATGCCAGCTTCAATCGCCACCCAAAAATCAGCCTCAGGAAGTAAACGGCGGGCATTGGCTACCCTATTTCGTGCGCCAGCGCGCGTTTCCTCACTGCCAAAGGGCTGTTCCGGTACACCGCTCTCGACGGCAACGGATGCAATATGGCAGGATCCTTCGCCGAAGATCTCGTGAAATGCCTGCAGAATGGCCTGAATTTTAGCGGGATTGGTGGTCGCACAGACAACTTGGTGCATAATCAGCATTACTCAGAAAATTAACGTTACAGCAGTATACGGAAAAAAAGCATGTTACAGGTATACCTAGTCCGCCACGGTGAAACGCAGTGGAACGCCGAGCGACGTATTCAGGGCCAGTCTGACAGCCCGCTGACCGCCAAAGGTGAGCAACAGGCGATGCAGGTGGCAACCCGTGCCAAAGAGCTTGGCATTACGCATATCATCAGTAGCGATTTAGGACGCACCCGGCGCACGGCGGAAATCATCGCCCAGGCCTGCGGCTGTGACATCATATTTGATTCTCGCCTGCGTGAATTAAATATGGGTGTACTGGAAACAAGAAATATCGATTCACTCACCGAAGAAGAAGAGAACTGGCGTCGGCAACTGGTCAATGGCACCGTTGACGGGCGTATTCCTGAAGGCGAGTCAATGCAGGAGCTCAGCGATCGCGTTAATGCGGCACTGGAATCTTGCCGGGACTTACCGCAGGGAAGCCGACCGCTACTGGTGAGCCATGGTATTGCACTGGGATGCCTGGTGAGTACGATTCTCGGATTACCAGCATGGGCAGAGCGCCGCTTACGTCTGCGTAACTGTTCTATTTCGCGCGTGGATTATCAGGAAAGCCTGTGGCTGGCGTCTGGCTGGGTGGTTGAAACCGCAGGGGACATCTCGCATCTGGACGCCCCTGCATTAGATGAGCTGCAGCGTTAACGACGGATCGGAATCAGCAGTTCACAGCGCAGATTAATTGGGCGATCTCCCGCTTTGGCATCTTCTGCCGGGTAGTATCGCTCAATATCCTGACCTTTACGGCGCGTCAGGTTGAGCATTGGCATGCATGTTCCATATACCGTCAGGATAAACTCCTGCACGCCGGTTCCCAGACCTTCATAGGTAAACATCACATATTCGCCGCCCTGCAGCATCACCGGATGCCCCGTCAGTACATAGCCATCTGCCTGATCCTGGGCTAACGCGGTGGTATAGAATACCTCTTGTTCATCGTCTTTATCCTGACTCGGACGCGTTTCATTCAGGCCGTAGAGCACCGGCGGAATGGTCGGCGCGTTACCGAGAAAATCGTGCCAGAACTGGTAGCGCATTTCATGGCGGAAATCAGAGATTTGCTCCAGCGAACAGGAGTAGCTCTGGGTAACACCAATCAGCGGCGTATCTTCCAGGGTGACAAATTTGTGCTCTGGCATAGTGAATTCACCCAGACGCAGCGGCGGGCGAATACCAAAGGCGCTCCATTCAGGAGAACGGCGGTAAAGTGCAGGAGTCTGGGCAAACTGCTTCTTGAATGCGCGGGTAAATGTCTGTTGAGAGTCGAAGCGGTATTGCAGCGCGATGTCCAGAATCGGACGCGCAGTCAGGCGTAGTGCGACCGCCGATTTCGACAAACGACGAGCACGAATATACGCGCCAATAGCATGGCCAGTGACATCTTTAAACATTCTCTGTAAGTGCCACTTGGAATAACCTGCTTTCGCCGCTACATTGTCGAGCGACAGGGGCTGATCCAGATGACCTTCCAGCCAGATTAAAAGGTCGCGAATAATGCCGGCCTGATCCATAAAATATCCTCATCCTTTCAACAACGAGCACCTGACATCAGGTAATTGGATAATAGCATTTTTTGCTGTTTTAGCATTCAGTGTTTTTTTCTTAGTCGAGTATGTTTTAGGGCTTGACGGAAATAAAAGTATTGAGATTTTGTTCTTAATCAATATGTTATTTACCGTGACGAACTAATTGCTCGTGTAATAGATAAAAATGGTAACAATATGAAATACAAGCATTTAATCCTTTCTTTAAGCCTGATAATGCTGGGGCCATTGGCTCATGCAGAAGAGATTGGTTCGGTCGACACCGTATTTAAAATGATCGGCCCGGATCACAAAATTGTTGTTGAAGCCTTTGACGATCCCGATGTGAAAAATGTCACCTGTTATGTGAGCCGGGCGAAAACCGGTGGTATTAAAGGGGGATTGGGCCTGGCAGAAGATACCTCCGATGCGGCCATTTCTTGTCAACAAGTCGGGCCGATTGAACTGTCGGATCGTATTAAAAACGGCAAAGCTCAGGGCGAGGTAGTATTCAAAAAACGCACGTCCCTGGTCTTTAAGTCGTTACAGGTCGTGCGCTTTTATGACGCTAAACGCAACGCGCTCGCTTATCTGGCTTACTCCGACAAAGTTGTAGAAGGTTCGCCGAAAAACGCGATTAGCGCGGTTCCTGTCATGCCGTGGCGGCAATAACAGAGGCGATTTATGCAACGGGAAACGGTCTGGTTAGTAGAAGACGAGCAAGGGATAGCCGATACGCTGGTCTACATGTTGCAACAGGAAGGTTTTGGCGTCGAGGTCTTTGAGCGAGGCTTGCCAGTGCTGGATAAAGCTCGCCAGCAGGTTCCCGATGTCATGATTCTCGATGTTGGTTTGCCTGATATCAGCGGCTTTGAATTGTGCCGCCAGTTACTGGCGCTCCATCCGGCGTTACCTGTACTGTTCCTGACGGCCCGAAGTGAAGAGGTCGATCGCCTGCTTGGGCTGGAAATTGGCGCTGACGACTACGTGGCTAAACCGTTTTCACCTCGCGAAGTGTGCGCCAGAGTGCGCACCTTACTGCGTCGGGTGAAGAAGTTCTCGACGCCGTCTCCCGTTATCCGTATTGGTCATTTTGAATTGAATGAACCTGCGGCGCAGATCAGCTGGTTTGACACGCCATTAACGCTGACGCGGTATGAGTTTTTATTGCTGAAGACGTTACTCAAGTCGCCGGGCCGCGTCTGGTCCCGCCAGCAACTAATGGATAGCGTGTGGGAAGATGCGCAGGACACCTACGATCGCACCGTCGATACCCACATTAAAACGCTGCGTGCCAAGCTGCGCGCCATCAACCCCGATCTTTCACCGATTAATACTCATCGCGGCATGGGATATAGCCTGAGGGGCCTGTAATGCGTATCGGCATGCGGTTGTTGCTGGGCTATTTTTTACTGGTGGCGGTGGCGGCCTGGTTCGTACTGGCTATTTTTGTCAAAGAAGTTAAACCGGGCGTGCGAAGAGCAACCGAGGGGACGTTAATCGACACCGCAACGTTGCTGGCGGAGCTGGCGCGTCCCGATTTGCTCTCTGGGGACCCAACGCATGGGCAACTGGCGCAGGCGTTTAATCAGCTACAACATCGCCCGTTTCGCGCCAATATCGGTGGCATTAACAAAGTGCGCAACGAATATCATGTCTATATGACCGATGCGCAGGGCAAAGTATTGTTTGATTCGGCAAATAAAGCCGTTGGACAGGATTATTCGCGCTGGAATGACGTCTGGCTAACGTTGCGTGGTCAGTATGGTGCGCGCAGCACGTTGCAAAATCCTGCCGATCCCGAAAGTTCTGTGATGTATGTTGCCGCGCCGATTATGGACGGCTCGCGGCTTATTGGCGTTTTGAGCGTAGGCAAACCGAACGCGGCGATGGCCCCGGTCATTAAGCGTAGCGAGCGGCGAATTTTATGGGCCAGCGCCATTTTGTTGGGGATAGCACTGGTGATTGGCGCAGGCATGGTTTGGTGGATCAACCGCTCTATTGCCCGGCTCACTCGCTATGCTGATTCCGTCACTGACAATAAGCCCGTTCCTCTCCCCGATCTCGGTAGTAGCGAGCTGCGTAAACTCGCGCAGGCGCTGGAAAGTATGCGCGTGAAGCTGGAAGGGAAAAACTATATTGAGCAGTATGTTTATGCGTTAACTCATGAGCTAAAAAGCCCACTGGCGGCGATTCGTGGCGCGGCGGAAATTTTACGCGAAGGTCCGCCGCCGGAAGTGGTGGCTCGTTTTACCGACAACATTCTGACGCAAAATGCGCGAATGCAGGCACTGGTGGAAACGTTACTACGCCAGGCAAGACTGGAGAATCGTCAGGAAGTCGTTCTGACTGCTGTTGATGTGGCGGCATTATTTCGCCGCGTCAGCGAAGCGCGCACCGTGCAGTTGGCAGAAAAAAACATCACTTTGCATGTTATGCCTACTGAGATTAACGTTGCTGCTGAACCGGCGTTACTGGAGCAGGCGCTGGGGAATTTACTGGATAACGCCATCGATTTTACTCCCGAGAGCGGTCGCATAACGCTAAGTGCCGAAGTGGATCAGGAATACGTCACCCTTAAGGTGCTGGATACCGGTAGTGGGATTCCTGACTACGCGCTGTCACGTATTTTTGAACTCTTTTACTCTTTGCCGCGTGCAAATGGGCAAAAAAGCAGCGGTCTGGGGTTGGCGTTTGTCAGTGAGGTCGCCCGTTTGTTTAACGGCGAAGTCACGCTGCGCAACGTGCAGGAAGGTGGCGTGCTGGCCTCGCTTCGACTTCACCGTCACTTCACATAGCTTCAAATTCTTCCCACATAGCCTTCGTATCCTGCTGTCATTGCAAAGGAGAAGACTATGTTGAAATCCCCCCTGTTCTGGAAAATGACCACCTTGTTTGGTGCAGTATTGCTGTTGTTGATTCCGATAATGCTGATTCGGCAGGTGATTGTCGAACGTGCCGATTACCGTAGCGATGTGGAAGATGTGATTCGCCAAAGTACCAGCGGGCCGCAAAAACTCGTTGGGCCGCTCATCGCTATTCCTGTGACCGAGCTTTATACGGTGCAGGAAGACGATAAAACCGTGGAGCGGAAACGAAGTTTTATTCATTTTTGGTTACCTGAGTCATTGATGGTTGATGGCAATCAGAATGTGGAAGAACGCAAGATAGGCATCTATACCGGTCAGGTCTGGCACAGTGATTTAACGCTAAAAGCCGATTTCGATGTTTCGCGTCTTAGCGAACTCGACGCGCCAAATATCACCTTAGGCAAGCCATTTATTGTGATTAGCGTCGGGGATGCGCGTGGTATTGGTGTGGTGAAAGCGCCTGAAGTTAACGGTACGGCGCTGACCATTGAACCCGGCACCGGGTTAGAGCAAGGCGGGCAGGGCGTGCATATCCCTTTACCCGAAGGGGACTTGCGCAAGCAGAACCTGAAGCTGAATGTGGCGCTGAATTTAAGCGGTACCGGCGATCTTTCTGTGGTGCCTGGCGGGCGTAATAGCGAAATGACCTTAACCAGCAACTGGCCGCATCCCAGTTTTTTAGGTGATTTTCTACCAGCCAAACGGGAAGTTAGCGAGTCAGGTTTTCAGGCGCAATGGCAAAGTAGCTGGTTTGCTAATAATCTCGGTGAGCGTTTTGCTTCAGGCAATGATACCGGCTGGGAAAACTTCCCCGCGTTTAGCGTCGCAGTGACGACCCCAGCTTTCAATACCCCAGCCGATCAATACCAATTAACGGACCGGGCGACTAAGTACGCCATTCTGCTGATTGCGCTGACTTTTATGGCATTCTTTGTTTTTGAAACGCTCACCGCGCAACGTTTACACCCAATGCAATATTTGCTGGTGGGGCTTTCATTGGTGATGTTTTATTTGCTCTTGCTGGCGCTTTCTGAACATACCGGTTTTACTGTGGCATGGATAATCGCCAGTCTGATTGGGGCGTTAATGAACGGTATTTATTTGCAGGCGGTATTGAAAGGCTGGCGTAATAGCATGTTGTTTACCCTCGTGCTGTTGTTGCTGGATGGTGTGATGTGGGGACTGCTCAACTCTGCCGATAGCGCGCTGTTGTTGGGAACCAGTGTGCTGGTGGTGGCGCTGGCCGGCATGATGTTTGTGACCCGTAATATCGACTGGTATGCGTTTTCACTGCCGAAAATGAAAGCCAGTAAAGAAGTTACCATGGACGATGAATTACGTATCTGGAAATAATGTTGAAAAATAAAAACGGCGCTAAAAAGCGCCGTTTTTTTTGACGGTGGTAAAGCCGATTAATCTTCCAGATCACCGCAGAAGCGATAACCTTCACCGTGAATGGTGGCGATGATTTCCGGCGTATCCGGCGTAGATTCGAAATGTTTACGAATACGGCGGATCGTCACGTCTACAGTACGGTCGTGCGGTTTCAGCTCACGGCCGGTCATTTTCTTCAGCAGTTCAGCACGGGACTGAATTTTACCTGGGTTTTCACAGAAGTGAAGCATGGCGCGGAACTCGCTGCGCGGCAGCTTGTACTGCTCGCCATCAGGGCCGATCAACGAACGGCTGTTGATGTCCAGTTCCCAACCATTGAACTTGTAGCTTTCAACGCTACGACGTTCTTCGCTGACAGTACCCAGATTCATGGTACGGGACAGCAGGTTGCGTGCACGAATAGTCAGTTCACGCGGGTTGAACGGTTTGGTGATGTAGTCATCTGCACCGATTTCGAGGCCGAGAATTTTATCGACTTCGTTGTCACGGCCAGTCAGGAACATCAACGCAACATTCGCCTGCTCGCGCAGTTCACGCGCTAACAGAAGACCGTTCTTACCCGGCAGATTGATATCCATGATCACCAGGTTGATGTCATATTCAGAGAGGATCTGATGCATTTCCGCGCCATCTGTCGCTTCGAAAACATCATAGCCTTCGAAAATACTTTTCAACGTGTTGCGTGTTACCAACTCGTCTTCAACGATAAGAATGTGCGGGGTCTGCATGTTTGCTACCTAAATTGCCAACTAAATCGAAACAGGAAGTACAAAAGTCCCTGACCTGCCTGATGCATGCTGCAAATTAACATGATCGGCGTAACATGACTAAAGTACGTAATTGCGTTCTTGATGCACTTTCCATCAACGTCAACAACATCATTAGCTTGGTCGTGGGTACTTTCCCTCAGGACCCGACAGTGTCAAAAACGGCTGTCATCCTAACCATTTTAACAGCAATATAACAGGCTAAGAGGGGCAGGACACCCAATAAAACTACGCTTCGTTGACATATATCAAGTTCAATTGTAGCACGTTAACAGTTTGATGAAATGATCGTATCTAAATGCTAGCTTTCGTCACATTATTTTAATAATCCAACTAGTTGCATCATACAACTAATAAACGTGGTGAATCCAATTATCGAGATTTATTTTTTATAAAATTATCCTAAGTAAACAGAAGGATATGTAGCATTTTTTAACAATTCAATCGTTAGTACAGTCAGGAAATAGTTTAGCCTTTTTTAATCTAAGTAAAGGGCTTTTTCTGCGACTTACGTTAAGAATTTGTAAATTCTCACCGCGTAATAAGTTGACGGTGATCACCCTGTTCGCGGTTATTTGGTCAAGAAGAGTGGCAATATGCGTATAACGATTATTCTGGTTGCACCCGCCAGAGCAGAAAATATTGGGGCAGCGGCGCGGGCAATGAAAACGATGGGTTTTAGCGAACTGCGGATTGTCGATAGTCAGGCACACCTGGAGCCAGCCACCCGCTGGGTCGCACATGGATCTGGTGATGTTATTGATAATATTAAAGTTTTCAAGACGCTAGCTGAATCGTTACACGATGTCGATTTCACTGTCGCCACCACTGCGCGCAGTCGGGCGAAATATCATTACTACGCTATGCCGCTGTTAGATGAAAAATCTTCATGGATGAGCCATGCCGCTCTGGTGTTTGGTCGCGAAGATTCCGGGCTGACTAACGAAGAGTTAGCGTTGGCTGACGTTCTTACTGGTGTGCCGATGGTGGCGGATTATCCTTCGCTCAATCTGGGGCAGGCGGTGATGGTCTATTGCTATCAATTAGCAACATTAATACAACAACCGGCGAAAAGTGACACAACGGCAGACCAACATCAACTGCAAGCTTTACGCGAACGAGCCATGACATTGCTGACGACTCTGGCAGTGGCAGATGACATAAAACTGGTCGACTGGTTACAACAACGCCTGGGGCTTTTAGAGCAACGAGACACGGCAATGTTGCACCGTTTGCTGCATGATATTGAAAAAAATATCACAAAATAAAAAACGCCTTAGTAAGTGATTTTCAGCTTTTCATTCTGACTGCAACGGGCAATATGTCTCTGTGTGGATTAAAAAAAGAGTGTCTGATAGCAGCTTCTGAACTGGTTACCTGCCGTGATCAAATTAAAATTTTATTGACTTAGGTCACTAAATACTTTAACCAATATAGGCATAGCGCACAGACAGATAAAAATTACAGAGTACACAACATCCATGAAACGCATTAGCACCACCATTACCACCACCATCACCATTACCACAGGTAACGGTGCGGGCTGACGCGTACAGGAAACACAGAAAAAAGCCCGCACCTGACAGTGCGGGCTTTTTTTTTCGACCAAAGGTAACGAGGTAACAACCATGCGAGTGTTGAAGTTCGGCGGTACATCAGTGGCAAATGCAGAACGTTTTCTGCGGGTTGCCGATATTCTGGAAAGCAATGCCAGGCAGGGGCAGGTGGCGACCGTCCTCTCTGCCCCCGCCAAAATTACCAACCATCTGGTAGCGATGATTGAAAAAACTATTAGCGGCCAGGATGCTTTACCCAATATCAGCGATGCCGAACGTATTTTTGCCGAACTTCTGACGGGACTCGCCGCCGCCCAGCCGGGATTTCCGCTGGCACAATTGAAAACTTTCGTCGACCAGGAATTTGCCCAAATAAAACATGTCCTGCATGGCATCAGTTTGTTGGGGCAGTGCCCGGATAGCATCAACGCTACGCTGATTTGCCGTGGCGAGAAAATGTCGATCGCTATTATGGCCGGCGTGTTAGAAGCGCGTGGTCACAACGTTACCGTTATCGATCCGGTCGAAAAACTGCTGGCAGTGGGTCATTACCTCGAATCTACCGTTGATATTGCTGAATCCACCCGCCGTATTGCGGCAAGCCGCATTCCGGCTGACCACATGGTGCTGATGGCTGGTTTCACTGCCGGTAATGAAAAAGGCGAGCTGGTGGTTCTGGGACGCAACGGTTCCGACTACTCCGCTGCGGTGCTGGCGGCCTGTTTACGCGCCGATTGTTGCGAGATCTGGACGGATGTTGACGGTGTTTATACCTGCGATCCGCGTCAGGTGCCCGATGCGAGGTTGTTGAAGTCGATGTCCTATCAGGAAGCGATGGAGCTTTCTTACTTCGGCGCTAAAGTTCTTCACCCCCGCACCATTACCCCCATCGCCCAGTTCCAGATCCCTTGCCTGATTAAAAATACCGGAAATCCTCAAGCACCAGGTACGCTCATTGGTGCCAGCCGTGATGAAGACGAATTACCGGTCAAGGGCATTTCCAATCTGAATAACATGGCAATGTTCAGCGTTTCCGGCCCGGGGATGAAAGGGATGGTTGGCATGGCGGCGCGCGTCTTTGCAGCGATGTCACGCGCCCGTATTTCCGTGGTGCTGATTACGCAATCATCTTCCGAATACAGTATCAGTTTCTGCGTTCCGCAAAGCGACTGTGTGCGAGCTGAACGGGCAATGCAGGAAGAGTTCTACCTGGAACTGAAAGAAGGTTTACTGGAGCCGTTGGCGGTGACGGAACGGCTGGCCATTATCTCGGTGGTAGGTGATGGTATGCGCACCTTACGTGGGATCTCGGCGAAATTCTTTGCCGCGCTGGCCCGCGCCAACATCAATATTGTCGCCATTGCTCAGGGATCTTCTGAACGCTCAATCTCTGTCGTGGTCAATAACGATGATGCGACCACTGGCGTGCGCGTTACTCATCAGATGCTGTTCAATACCGATCAGGTTATCGAAGTGTTTGTGATTGGCGTCGGTGGCGTTGGCGGTGCGCTGCTGGAGCAACTGAAGCGTCAGCAAAGCTGGTTGAAGAATAAACATATCGACTTACGTGTCTGCGGTGTTGCTAACTCGAAGGCACTGCTCACCAATGTACATGGCCTTAATCTGGAAAACTGGCAGGAAGAACTGGCGCAAGCCAAAGAGCCGTTTAATCTCGGGCGCTTAATTCGCCTCGTGAAAGAATATCATCTGCTGAACCCGGTCATTGTTGACTGTACTTCCAGCCAGGCTGTGGCAGATCAATATGCCGACTTCCTGCGCGAAGGTTTCCACGTTGTTACGCCGAACAAAAAGGCCAACACCTCGTCGATGGATTACTACCATCAGTTGCGTTATGCGGCGGAAAAATCGCGGCGTAAATTCCTCTATGACACCAACGTTGGGGCTGGATTACCGGTTATTGAGAACCTGCAAAATCTGCTCAATGCTGGTGATGAATTGATGAAGTTCTCCGGCATTCTTTCAGGTTCGCTTTCTTATATCTTCGGCAAGTTAGACGAAGGCATGAGTTTCTCCGAGGCGACCACACTGGCGCGGGAAATGGGTTATACCGAACCGGACCCGCGAGATGATCTTTCTGGTATGGATGTGGCGCGTAAACTATTGATTCTCGCTCGTGAAACGGGACGTGAACTGGAGTTGGCGGATATTGAAATTGAACCTGTGCTGCCCGCAGAGTTTAACGCCGAGGGTGATGTTGCCGCTTTTATGGCGAATCTGTCACAGCTCGACGATCTCTTTGCCGCGCGTGTGGCGAAGGCTCGTGATGAAGGAAAAGTTTTGCGCTATGTTGGCAATATTGATGAAGATGGCGTCTGCCGCGTGAAGATTGCCGAAGTGGATGGTAATGATCCGCTGTTCAAAGTGAAAAATGGCGAAAACGCCCTGGCCTTCTATAGCCACTATTATCAGCCGCTGCCGTTGGTACTGCGCGGATATGGTGCGGGCAATGACGTTACAGCTGCCGGTGTCTTTGCTGATCTGCTACGTACCCTCTCATGGAAGTTAGGAGTCTGACATGGTTAAAGTTTATGCCCCGGCTTCCAGTGCCAATATGAGCGTCGGGTTTGATGTGCTCGGGGCGGCGGTGACACCTGTTGATGGTGCATTGCTCGGAGATGTAGTCACGGTTGAGGCAGCAGAGACATTCAGTCTCAACAACCTCGGACGCTTTGCCGATAAGCTGCCGTCAGAGCCACGGGAAAATATCGTTTATCAGTGCTGGGAACGTTTTTGCCAGGAGCTTGGCAAGCAAATTCCAGTGGCGATGACTCTGGAAAAGAATATGCCGATCGGTTCGGGCTTAGGCTCCAGCGCCTGTTCAGTGGTCGCGGCGCTGATGGCGATGAATGAACACTGCGGCAAGCCGCTTAATGACACTCGTTTGCTGGCTTTGATGGGCGAGTTGGAAGGGCGTATCTCCGGCAGCATTCATTACGACAACGTGGCACCGTGTTTTCTTGGTGGTATGCAGTTGATGATTGAAGAAAACGACATCATCAGTCAGCAAGTGCCAGGGTTTGATGAGTGGCTGTGGGTGCTGGCGTATCCGGGGATTAAAGTCTCGACGGCAGAAGCCCGGGCTATTTTACCGGCGCAGTATCGCCGCCAGGATTGCATTGCGCACGGGCGACATTTGGCAGGATTCATTCACGCCTGCTATTCCCGTCAGCCTGAGCTTGCCGCGAAGCTGATGAAAGATGTTATCGCTGAACCCTACCGTGAACGGTTATTGCCTGGCTTCCGGCAGGCGCGGCAGGCGGTTGCGGAAATCGGCGCGGTTGCGAGCGGTATCTCCGGCTCCGGCCCGACCTTGTTCGCTCTGTGTGACAAGCCGGATACCGCTCAGCGCGTTGCCGACTGGTTGGGTAAGAACTACCTGCAAAATCAGGAAGGTTTTGTTCATATTTGCCAGCTGGATACGGCGGGCGCACGAGTACTGGAAAACTAAATGAAACTCTACAATCTGAAAGATCACAATGAGCAGGTCAGCTTTGCGCAAGCCGTAACCCAGGGGTTAGGCAAAAATCAGGGGCTGTTTTTTCCGCACGACCTGCCGGAATTCAGCCTGACTGAAATTGATGAGATGCTGAAGCTGGATTTTGTCACCCGCAGTGCGAAGATCCTCTCGGCGTTTATTGGTGATGAAATCCCGCAGGAAATCCTGGAAGAGCGCGTACGTGCGGCGTTTGCCTTCCCGGCTCCGGTCGCCAATGTTGAAAGCGATGTCGGTTGTCTGGAATTGTTCCACGGGCCAACGCTGGCATTTAAAGATTTCGGCGGTCGCTTTATGGCACAAATGCTGACCCATATTGCGGGCGATAAGCCAGTGACCATTCTGACTGCGACATCCGGTGATACCGGAGCGGCAGTGGCTCATGCTTTCTACGGTTTACCGAATGTGAAAGTGGTTATCCTCTATCCACGAGGCAAAATCAGTCCACTGCAAGAAAAACTGTTCTGTACATTGGGCGGCAATATCGAAACTGTTGCCATCGACGGCGATTTCGATGCCTGTCAGGCGCTGGTGAAGCAGGCGTTTGATGATGAAGAGCTGAAAGTGGCGCTGGGGCTAAACTCTGCTAACTCCATTAACATCAGCCGTTTGCTGGCGCAGATTTGCTACTACTTTGAAGCCGTGGCGCAGTTGCCGCAGGAAGCGCGCAACCAGCTGGTTGTCTCGGTGCCGAGCGGTAACTTCGGCGATTTGACAGCGGGCCTGCTGGCGAAATCTCTTGGCCTGCCGGTGAAGCGTTTTATTGC
>OBWK01000374.1_pt1 | contig 25161 bp, 22 predicted proteins | sample 1495251 | NCBI WGS metagenome assembly OBWK01 (sample SAMEA2580065, study PRJEB22360) | human gut metagenome | biome: human gut; feature: human-associated habitat; material: faeces | place: Denmark | collected 2008/2010 | reverse complement strand
CTGAATTAAAAAAGTAAAGTATATATAAATATAACTTAAAAATATTAAGCAAAATTGATGAAAACAATATTTAATTAAAAACGATCAATCGTCACTCTGAACAAAATTTTTTTGGTCACTGTAAAAAACAACCAAATAAGCCGGCAGAATAGTCAGAATATATCTACAGAATCGTTAATTGACAAATTCAATTATGGACAGTAGAATAAAACGCAATTACAGGAGCAGAAAAAACAAAAAGAAAAAAGACAACTGTTGAGCATACAATGGCGTATCAAAAGACGCATTGTGTGCTTTTTTAATTGTTTTTTCTGGACAGCGAGAAGGGAGAGGACAATATGAGAAAATTCATTGTAGGACGGGTGCTTTCTATTATTCCGGTTCTGATCATTGTATCCGTCGTTATCTTTTCAGTGGTGCATCTGACCCCTGGCGATCCGGCAGCGTCCATTCTTGGTGATGAGGCTACGGTGGAAGATATCGCAGCTCTTCGGGCAAAGATGGGACTCGATAAGCCGGTGGTAGAGCAGTATTTTGTCTGGATCGGAAATATCTTCCACGGAGATTTCGGCATGAGTGTTGCCGGCAATGAGACGGTGGCCAGCATGATCTCCAGCCATTTGGAACCGACAATTTCCCTCACGATCTTTTCTACGATCGTTGCCCTCTGTCTTGCGATCCCGCTCGGGATCATAGCAGCCAGAAAAAAAGGGACAGTAGTCGATACCGCAGTTTCCGCCATTTCCCTTACCGGGATTTCTCTTCCGAGTTTTTTACTTGGTCTGTTTCTTATGATGATATTTGCCGTCAAGTTAAAATGGCTTCCGGTTTCCGGATATAAGACCATGTCAGATGGGTTTATCCCACATATCCGTTCACTGATCCTTCCCGGCGTTGCGTTGGGATTTATGCATTCCGCACTTTTAATGAGAATGACAAAGGCGTCCATGTTAGAGGTGCTGAACAGCGATTACATTAAGATGGCGAAAGCCAAAGGCGTCAGAGAGTTCTTCCTGATCGCAAAACACGCATTCCGGAATGCACTGATCCCGGTCATCACAACGATCGGTCAGAGCATCGTTGGAGCACTGGCAGGAGCCGCTGTTGTAGAGTACATGTTTGCGATCCCTGGTATGGGGCAGCTCATGGTAAACTCCATCGGCCGACGCGATTATTATGTGATCCAGGCGATCGTCCTGATCATTGCGTGCATCAACGTGTTCATCAACCTGATGGTCGATCTGTTATACGGACTTGCAGATCCGCGTGTAAGACTTGGATAATGACCGGTATGATTTGAAGTTGGGAGGAATCGATATGACAGCTATGACAAAGACAATGAGAATGGATACTCCGTTTACAAAAGAGATGGACGGCTCATTAAAAGAAGTAAGAGATCGTCTGTTGAAAGAACAGAGAGAACTCCAGTTACATAAATTCCTGAGAAATAAATTATCAGTAGTCGGATTTATCATTGTAGTTACAATGCTGACTCTGGCGATCCTGGCACCCGTCCTTGCACAGTGTGATCCGCTGGCGCTTGATATGAAAGTCCGGTTAAAGGGACCGAGCGCAGCTCACTGGTTCGGGACAGACAGCATGGGAAGAGATCTCTTCGCAAGAGTTCTTTACGGAGCGAGAATTTCCATGTTTGTAGGTTTTACCGTAGGCATCACATCCGGATTCCTCGGAATGATGCTCGGCTTATATGCGACAACTAACAAATATTTGGATAATATACTGATGCGCTTTTGTGACGGTCTTAAGGCTATCCCCTCTACTCTTCTTGCAATCACCCTTATGACCGTCCTTGGCGCAGACATCAAGAATGTCATTATTGCTCTCACAGTTGTAAACACGCCGAGTATGGCGCGTCTTGCAAGAGGTTCTGCTCTCGTCGCGAGAGAGCAGACCTATGTGGAAGCGATGAGATGTCTGGGAGCGAGCAGGACCAGGATCCTCTGGAACCACATCGCGCCAAACATTCTCTCCCCGATCATCGTCCAGATGACATTCGTATTCGCTTCTTCCATTATCACAGAAGCAGCACTCAGCTTTCTGGGCGCAGGTGTTCCGGCACCGGCACCGAGCTGGGGAAATATTTTAAATGAAGGCAAGAACGTTATCTATAATGCATGGTGGATGATCGTATTTCCTGGAACATTTACCGCACTTTCCGTCCTGGGATTAAATCTTCTGGGTGATGGGATCCGCGATGTTCTTGATCCGCTCAGCAAATAGCCATGATACGGGCGGCTGTCAGACGTCAGATATTTCTGACAGCCGCAGATATGAAAAAATCCAGGAGGTGACGGTTATGCCGGAGAAAGAGAGAGAGAAGATTCTCGAGGTAGATGGGCTTTGCACAAAGTTCCACACAGAGCGGGGAGATTTAAAAGCAATAGACGGTGTTTCCTTTTGTGTATACAAAGGTGAGATCCTTGGGATCGTTGGAGAGTCCGGATGTGGAAAAAGCGTTACTTCCCAGTCGATCATGAGACTTTATGATGAAAAACGGGTGGCATCTTATTCAGGAACTGTGAAGCTGGAAGGAGAAAACCTGTTTGACCTTCCGGAGAAAGAGATGCAGAAAGTCCGGGGCGAGAAGATCTCCATGGTGTTCCAGGATGCATTAAGTTCGTTAAACCCTGTATTTACCGTGGGCTCCCAGATCATGGAGGCACTTTTGATCCACCAGAAGATATCGAAAAAGGAAGCGGTGGAAAAATCTATCGAAATGCTCCGTCTGGTAGGCATCCCGGAGCCGGAAAAACGGTTCACCCAGTATCCACACCAGTTATCCGGCGGCATGAGACAGCGTGTCATGATCGCCATCGCATTAGCCTGTCATCCAAAACTCCTGATCGCAGATGAGCCGACAACGGCACTGGATGTCACGATCCAGGCACAGGTCATGGATCTGATCGTGGATCTGAACCACAAGCTGGACATGGGAGTCATGCTGATCACTCACGATCTTGCGGTGGTTGCGGAGGTATGTCAGAGAGTGATCGTCATGTATCTCGGCCAGGTCGTTGAGGAAGCGGATGTCAATTCGATCTTCGATCATCCGCAGCACCCGTACACACAGGGACTGATCCGCTCCATTCCGCAGATCGACGGAGACAAGGGAGAACGTCTTTATCAGATCGATGGCATGGTGCCGCTGCTCAATCAGATCCCGGAAGGCTGCCGGTTTGCGCCGAGATGTCCGTATGCAACGGACAGATGCCGGAAAGAGATGCCGGAACTCAGGGAAGTAAGCGCATCCCAGAAAGTCCGATGCCACAGAGTTGTTCAGCAGGTCTGAGCGTTTACCGCAAGGACCGCAGGAAAACATAAGAACCGGAATGGGGGCTTAATATGGACGAGAGAAAAGTTGTTTTAAAAGGAACCGGGATCAAACAGTACTTCCCGGTAAAAGGAAATAACGGCAGTATGAAAAAAGTAGTCAAAGCTGTCGATGGAGTTGATATCTCTATATATGAAGGCGAAGTGTACGGCTTGGTCGGTGAGACCGGATGCGGGAAGAGTACTCTGGGGCGGACTTTAATCCGGCTTCTCGATCCGACAGAAGGTACGGTCGAGGTCATGGGACATGATATCACAAAGCTGAACGATAAGGAGCTGATCCCGTACCGCAGAGAGGTTCAGATGGTATTTCAGGATCCGTTTACCTCCCTGAATCCGAGAAAACGGGTCGGGGATATCCTGATGGAGGTCCTGGATATCCATAAGATAGGAAAGAATAAAGAAGAACGCATGGAACTCGCCATGAACATGCTCCATAAGGTGGGACTCCGGCCGGAACATTTTTACCGTTTCCCACACGAGTTTTCTGGCGGCCAGAGACAGAGGATCGGAATTGCAAGAGCGTTAATCCTGGATCCGAATCTGATCGTCTGTGATGAGCCGGTATCTGCTCTTGACGTTTCCATCCAGGCACAGATCGTCAACCTCATGCAGGATCTCAGAGAGGAAGAGGGGATCTCGTATCTCTTTATCGCACATGATATCAGCATTGTCCGCTACATTTCCGACAGGATCGGGGTCATGTATCTCGGACATCTGATGGAGGAAGCGGAGACAAATGAGCTGTTTTCAGATCCGCTTCACCCGTATACACAGGCGCTGCTTTCAGCAGTACCTCATGCAAATCCGCATATTTCGAAAGAGCGGATCCAGCTGAAAGGCGAGCTTCCATCGCCGATCGATCCGCCGACAGGCTGTGTTTTCCACACCAGATGCCCGTACGCGACGGAGCTTTGTTCCAGAAAGGTGCCGAAAATGCAGGAAATCACACCGGGACATCGGGCGGCATGTCTGCTTCGCGAAAAGGAAGAGTAGTGTATACGGGAAAAGCGCAGATCTATAGTGGCGCTGCAACTGAGATTTCAGGAGAATGCTGCCCGGAAGAAATGACAGGAAGGACCGACAGAAAATCCGACGGCATTCGATGAAATAAATCCATAAGATTCGAGGAGGAGAAGATTATGAAGAAAATGAGTGCAAAAGTTACAGCAGCAATCTTAGCAGCATCAGCTGTCCTCAGCGCATGCGGAGGCTCCGGCAGCAGCGAGACAACGGCAGCAGCGGCAGGAGGCGATACTTCTGCGGCGGAGACAACTGCGGCAGTGGCGGATGCGAATGCAACGTATAAAGATACGTTAAATATTGCGGTTGTCCAGCAGGCACCGTCACTTGATTTGCATAAAAATTCCAGTTTAATTGCAAGACAGATCATGGATGGAACTGTTTTTGAAAAACTTGTCACACAGAACTCAAAAGCAGAGGCAGTTCCGGAACTTTGTGAATCGTATGATGTCAGTGATGATGCCACAACGATCACATTCCATCTGAGAAAAGGTGTGAAATTCCATGATGGAAGTGAAATGACGGCAGATGATGTTGTAGCTTCCATGAACCGTTGGATCGATGGATTTAGTTCGGCAAAAAGCACAGTTGGGGATGCCCGATTTGAAAAAGTTGACGATTATACAGTAAAGATCGCAGCGGATCATTCGATCATTCTTCTTCCGCAGATGATCGCAGGTGCTGCACAGCCGGCGGCGATCACAACAGCAGCGGCCTGTGAAAAAGAGGACAGCAACGGGTTCCTGGAAGAATATATCGGAACCGGACCATATAAATTCACCGAATGGGTACAGGATCAGTATATACGTCTGGATAAGTTTGATGATTATACAGCATACGGCACAGAAGGAGAGGCAATGGATGGATGGGCCGGATATAAGGCAGCTCCAACAAAGACACTGATCTTTAACTATGTACCAGAGGCAACGACAAGAGAAGCAGGCCTGGAAACAGGGCAGTACGATATCATCGACAATGTTCCGAATGATGATGTAGAAAGACTGACATCAAATCCGGATCTTCATGTCAATTCTTATCAGGCTGGTACTGTGGCACTTGTATTTAACCATAAACAGGGAATTGCTTCCAATCAGTATTTCCGCCAGGCGGTTAATACCTGCCTGGATATGGACGAAATCCTGACAGCGGTTTATGGAGAAGGCGGTTATGATCTTGGTTCCTGCTATATGGATGAAGCGCAGGCATTCTGGAACACAGATGCGGGTTCCGAAAATTATAACCAGAAAGATCCTGATAAAGCGAAGAAGATCCTGGAAGAAAATGGATATAATGGAGAGACTTTCAAGATCCTTGTCAGCACGACAAATAATATGAATTATATGGCGGTTGCCATGGAACAGGAATTAGAGGCGGTCGGAATTCCTACAGAACTTACGATCGTAGACTGGGCAACGCTTACGGACTACAGAAAAGATCCGGATAAATTTGATCTTTATATCACTTCCTTTGCACAGGTTCCGGTTCCGTCCTTAAAACTTTATTTTGGACCGACATATCCGGGCTGGTCAGATGATGCGACACTTGCAGAAAAGTTTGCAGCGATGAACACAGCGACATCCCTCGATGATGCGAAGAGCGCATGGGATGATCTGCAGGCATACTCATGGGATTATCTGCCGCTCATTAATGCAGGACATTATATTGCACATTATGCATGGAATAATAAGGTAGAAGGATTAAATGAGTTCAGTGGCCTGTTCTATTGGAATGCAGGAATAAAAGAATGACAAACATGATCTAGGAAATATATTTTCTTAACAGAAATGGGATTCAAGGAGGAGTACCTGAGCAAAGACAGGAACTCCTCCTTTTCTGATCCGGGGGTAATAAAAATCGATCATTACATGGCAGGTATGGGTACGAAAATACAGAAAAACAGGACATTAAAAATGAGTATCAGGAGGACGAGCGTATGAGACAAAAAACATTGAAATATATCGCGGCCGCCATGGCGGCGACCATGGCACTCACTGCCTGCAGCGGAGCAAAAACTTCAGCAGATGGCGGAAACACAGAAAAAACTTCAGCAGCTGCGGATATTTCCGGTACAGGGGCAGCGGAAACGGGTGGTGACAGTGCTGTCGTGTCAGTCGCAGATCCAGGTGCGGTATATAAAGACACACTGAATATCGCGGTCGCGCAGCAGGCCCCGTCGCTGGATCTCCATAAGAATTCGAGCCTGATCGCCCGCCAGATGATGGATGGGACATGCTGGGAAAAGCTGGTCACTTTGAATGCCAACGGCGAAGCGGTTCCGGAGCTTTGTGAATCCTATGAGGTCAGTGAGGATGCAAAGACGATCACGTTCATTCTGAGAAAAGGCGTGAAATTCCATGATGGAAGCGAGATGACATCGGATGATGTTGTGGCATCCATGAACCGTTGGATCAACGCATTCAGTACAGCGAGTGCGATGGTCGGAGATGCCAGATTTGAAAAGGTGGATGACTACACGGTAAAGATCGCAGCAGACAAGCCGATCCTCCTGTTCCCCTGTGTGATCGCAGGTGCGGCGCAGCCGGCGTCGATCACAACGGCAGAGGCGTGTGAGAAGGAAGACAGCAATGGATTTATGACGGAGTATATCGGGACCGGACCGTATAAATTTGTGGAGTGGCCGCAGGATCAGTATGTAAAGCTGGAGCGCTTTGATGATTATGTACCGTACGGAACGGAAGGAGAACCGATGGATGGCTGGTCCGGTTATAAGTCGGCACCGTCGAAAACGATCATTTTCTGGATCGTGCCGGAATCCAATACGAGAAATGCGGGACTGGAATCCGGTCAGTACGATGTTATTTATAACCTTCCGTCGGACGATGTGGAGCGGATCTCCGGCCTTGACGGTGTCACCGTTTATTCCACACAGCAGGGAACCATTGCACCGATCATCAACCACAAAGAAGGCCTGTGCGCGAACAAATGGTTCCGTCAGGCAGTCAGCTATGCCCTTGACTATGAGGAGGTCATGGCAGCTACATACGGAACAAACGGTTATGTGACCGGCTCCTGTTATATGGATGAGGCACAGCCATTCTGGTATACAGATGCCGGTTCAGAGGAATACAACGTCCATGATCCTGAGAAGGCAAAGGAGATTCTGAAGGAAAACGGATATGACGGAACTCCGCTGAAGCTGACAGCGGCTACTTTAAATAAGATGGATTACATGGCAGTCGCAATGCAGGCAGAACTTGAGGAGGTCGGCATTCCGGTAGAATTAAATATCGTCGACTGGCCGACACTTCAGGCACAGAGCACAGACCCGACTGCCTATGACATGTATATCTGCACATTTTCACAGGTACCGATTCCGTCCTTAAAGCTTTACTTTGGACCGAATTACGCAGGCTGGAACGATGATGAAACCCTGCAGAGTCTTTTAAATGACATGAATATCTCCACAAGCATGGATGACGCGAAGGCGGCTTGGGAGAAAGTTCAGGAGTATTCCTGGGATTATCTGGCAGTCATCAATTTTGGACATTATATTGCGAATTACGCATGGAATGATCATGTAAAAGGCTTAAATAATTACAGCGGACTCTACTTCTGGAATGCGGGATACGTAGAGTAGATCAGCACAAAGATCCGGATAAAAATATCTGGCAGAGATGGATCACTTCACTCTGACCAGGTATTTTTGTGTCTGTAACTGTATGTGTATAAAGACTGGCACAGCGGTAAACAGCAGCGCCGGAAAGCTTTCGATTATTCGATATAGGCAACTTTTCCGATCCGCTCTTTCGGCTGGATCACAGTATCCGGATCCGGATAGCCTAACGCAGCCATCCCATAGACTACATGATTGGCCGGAACACCAAAATCATTTAAGATGTCACGGATCGCCGGAGTATCGCAGATATTCTGGAGCTGGTTGATCCAGACAGAGCCGACTCCGTAGGAATTGGCAGCTAAAAAGATATTTTCGAGAGCGCAGGCATCATCTTCTTTTCCCCAGTTACTGTCGCGCAGATTGGACGGTATGATGATGGCAGCCGGGCAGTACAGATCATAACCCGGGCGGTTTAATGTGGTTTTGATCGCCTCAGCCAGACGTTTGATGGCATTCTTATTTGTCACCACCGTAAATTTCCAGGTCTGTTTTCCCATACCGCTCGGCGCGTGGAGAGCTGCCTGTACCAGATCATCAAGGATCTCTCTGGAGATTGGAGTGTCGGTGAATTTACGGATGCTTCTTCTTGTAAGGATATTGTTCATGACTTCGTTCATTGAGATGTTCCTCCTGTCAAAATCAGAATGTAAAAAGTTTCGGGAAACATATACCGATTTATTTTATCATATTAGTCGTCAAAACTCCAGAGACCTTAAGAGAAAATTGAAAGAAAAAATAGAAATAATAAACAAAATTAAATATCAATTCCGATTTTTCCTATCACATTTTCACTACTGGTGATATCATATGCCCATAATAATAAATTTCCAAAAAGAAAGGGGTAATTGTATGTTAATTGCTACATGGATCGTGACTTTTATTCTGATCATTGCTGTCGGAATCTATGCAGGAACAAAAATCGCACATGCAAATCAGTGGTCCGGCAGTGACCGGTCAATGAGTGCATTTGCGGTTGGCGCGATGTTAGGTGCATGGCAGATCGGAGGCATGAGTGTTGTTGGTGCCGCACAGAATGGTTATACGATGGGTATCGCGGGATGCTGGTACTCGATCGCAAGCGGCGTCTACATCCTTTTCTTAGGACTTCTGGCTGGTCCGCTTCGTAAAAACTTAAAGACAGAGGCGCTTCCGGATTATCTGGAATCCCGCTTCTCGCCGGGCGTTGCAAGACTTCAGTCCTACGTATGGATCATTTTCGGAATCATCTATATTCCGATCCAGTTAAAGACGATCTCATCGATCATCCAGATCGTTCTTCCGGGATTAAATACCGGTCTTGCGATGTTTATCGGTGTTACGATCGCAGCAATCTATACTGGATTCGCAGGAATGAAAGGTTCTGCAGCAATCGGTCGTGTCGTTTGTATCGCAACATATGTACTTCTTATTTTCTTTGTGGGAACACACATTGGAGATTTCGGCGGATATTCCGGACTGATCGCATCACTTCCGGAAGGTTATGACAAGTTAAGCGCAATGCCGACCCAGCAGATCATCGCGTGGGCAGTCGGCGGTCTCTTAAGCTCTGTAGTTCTTCAGTCCGCTCTTCAGCCGATGTTAGCGGCGAAAGACGACAAGACAGCATGCGCAGGCTGCATCATCGGTTATATTCTTGCGGCTCCGATCTGTATCCTGACAGCAATCATTGGTATGATGGCGCGCGCAGCAAATGACGGTCTCGGTGACGGCGCAACAGCATTCGCATGGGCAATCCGTGATATGAACACACCGGTCATGGCAGGTATCATCTTTGCAGTCTGCACGATGATCATTGCTGCGACAATGGCTACCATGATGATGGCAACCGGTACGATCCTTACCAATATCTACAAGAAACAGATCAACAAGAATGCGGATGACCATCAGATCCTCAAGGTTTCCCGTTTCGGAACGATCGCAGTTGCGTATGTTTCTCTGTTAGTTGGTTTCTTCATTCCGTCCGCACAGATGACAAATATGTTCTTAACACTTACATACTGTGTAACTTCTCCGTTCAGCTATTCCGTAGTTGTAGGACTTTTCTGGAAGAGAGTGAACGCGAAAGCATCGTTCGCAAGCGTTATCGCAGGTATCGTAACCGCGATTGCATGGGTAGTGCTTGGATTAAACGGAACATTAAACGTTGTATATCCGACGATCGTTGTCAGCTATGTCGTTGGTATTATTGTTACACTGGCAACTTCTCCTGCTGAAAAGACAGCATAACAGAAACTTGGAAGATATGAGCTGCGTTTTACAGAAAGAAGATCTGTAAAACGCAGCGAAATGACAGAAAAAGGAGGATTTTGATATGCCGAACAGACCTTATCTTGGAAGGACCGTTGATGATACGATCGCGATGTATAAACCGCATGTATCGGGAACAGAAGGCGCGGTCAGCTCGAACAGCCCATATGCGACACAGGCTGGTCTTGAGATCATGAAACAGGGCGGAAATGCCTTTGATGCAGCAGTTGCAGTGTCTCTTGTTCTCGGCGTTGTGGAACCGTACCATTGTGGAATTGGCGGCGGATGCTTCCATACATTCTATGATAAAAATACAAATGAGTTCTACTGCGTGGATGCCCGGGGAATTGCTCCGAAGAATGCATACCAGGATATGATGCTGGATGAGAACGGTGATGTAGATCTGAACCTTACCGAATATTCCGGAAGATCTGTATCGGTACCGTCGTTCTATCGCGCAATGGATAATTTGCTGAAGAAACACGGCACGATGACATGGGAACAGGTTTCAGCGCCTGCGATCAAGCTTTGCCGTGATGGCTTTGCATGCGGCTTCGCGTACGCTAGGATCACGGATACCCCGGAGGCAGAGCACAATAAAGCAGAATATGAAGGTTTTGAGGAGCTTTATCTGAATCATGGAAAGCCGCGTCAGTTTGGTGAGATCATTAAAAATCCGGACCTGGCAGACACCATGGAAGGCGTTGCGAAGAATGGTGTGGACTGGTTCTATAATGGACCGATCGCAGACGAGATGATAGAGCATATCAACAAAAATAAAGGACTCTTCTGCAAGGAAGATCTCATAAACTGCAAGCCGAAGGAACGGATCCCGGTTCGCGGAAATTATCGTGGATATGATATCATCTCCATGGCACCGCCGTCTTCAGGCGGAACCCATATCATCCAGATGTTAAATATTCTGGAAAACTTCGATTTAAAAGGAATGGGATTCCATTCTGCTGACAGTACACATGTAATTGCAGAGACCATGAAGATGATGTTTGCTGATCGATCCGTGGCAATGGGTGATCCGGACTTCGTTGACGTAAAGGTTGATAAACTGCTCTCGAAAGAGTATGCGAAAGAGCTGGCTGCAAAGATCGATATGGATCATGCAAAAGAATATGCCCCAACGGACGGGATCGAGGCAAAAGAGTACCGCGGCTGCACATCTAACTTTACGGTAATGGATAAATATGGAAATGTGATCTCCCAGACACAGACGATCCGTAACTGGTGGGGATCGGGCGTTGTGATCCCGGGAAGAGGATTCATTATGAACAACGCAATGGCAGACTTCAGTGCAAAAGCAGGTGTCCGTACCACACAGGGACTGGCATATGGAATGGCAAATGCGATCCGTCCAGGAAAAACTCCGTTATCCAGTATGTCCCCAACAATCGTCATGAAAGAAGGAAAACCGGTATTATCCGTTGGCGCAGCTGGTGGTCCGCGTATCATTACAAGTACCCTGCAGCTCATTATCAACAACCTGGATTACGGCATGATGATGGATTCTGCAGTAAAACATCCGCATATGTGCTGTCTGACATTAAATCAGGGACTTGAGCTTGAGGAAGGTTTCTCACCGGATACGATCAAGCTTCTGGCTGCAAAAGGACATATCATCAAGAATACTACTGATTTTGGAGAACTTCTCGTTATGCCGAATGGTATCCGTAATATTGATGGTACTTTCTTCCCAGGAGGAACAAGCCGCGTTGACGGCGGCGGCGGTGCACTGACGGCGTCCGGAACGATGGCGATCGATGGTCTGTGCTTTATTGATGAGAAATTAACGAAATAAGAAAAAGAAGACCAGAAAATTTTATTTCAGGTAAAAAACACCGGCAAACTGGAGGGAATCTCCAGTTGCCGGTGCTATGTTGTGTTATGCAGAGAAGCGGAACAGATGAATGGATCAGTCGATAGCTGGCGTTCCTTGTGCTGCAGCTTCTTCGATCAGCTGGATCGTCTCATCCGTGCTCAGAACAGTACAGTAAATGACGTTCATGATCCGTAATTCGGCTTCATGGAGCTCCTGGGTAGCGGCTGCACAGGAATCTTCCGGACAAATCACACGGAAGCCCTGATCAGCGAGAACGCGGATCGTGGAGGCCACACACTGGTCGGTCACGACACCGGTGACGATCACGGTATCGATCCCCATATTGTGGAGGATCTGTGTGTAGTTTGTTCCAAGGCTGACGCTGTCTGTGGTCTTATTTACAACGATCTCGTCTTCGAGAGGGGTAAGCTCATCGACCATTTTTGCACTGTCGTCGCCTACATAGACGTAAATATCGTTCCAGCCAACGGTGCTTTGGACACGGGAACGGTCAGAGCCGTCTTTTTTCAGACTCGCGATCCGCCCGTAGGTTACTTCAACTCCGTTTTTCCGGCAGCAGTCCAGAAGGCGTTTGTTATTCGGGATGACCACCTTTTCTACGTGATCGTAAAACCATTCCCATTCATCCCACTCTCCGGCTTCCTTACACTGCAGTGCATCGTAGCCGTCTTTTGCGATGAAATGTTTCTGCATATCCACGATCAGAAGAGCTGTTTTTTTCAGATCCAGATGGATATCCGGGACTTCTTTCATGTTGCGGTAATAAAATGAGAGAAATTTTTCATTTGTTTTCATCGGCATATATCTCCTGTCTATATCTTATGAAAAAAATTATAGCAGAAAGAAAAGAGCCGGGCAACGGAAATTGAATGTAAATAAATGTGGAATTTTGTGTGATGTTAGAAAAAACACAATAATTTCGTAAAAATAACAAAAAACTAAGACTGAATTTTGTTTATTACGCTAATATACAATAAAAAGAATTTTGTGTTAAATTATTAAATAAGAAAAAAGATCCATCCGCAGACGTTTGAAATAAAGAAGGAGGGACGTGCCATGACGCAATCAGAAATTTTGAAAGCGACTGATCGCTTTTTTACAAAACAGCCCTTTTGGGATATCACACGAAAACGCACAGACACGTATCTCCGGATCGAAGATGAGACGGTACGGATCATTCGTTACGGTATGAACGAAGGTACGGAAGGACTGGACTGTATTCCAGGTGTTGGACAGATCGGGATCATGTTTTCCGTGCAGGAAAAAGAAGCAAAAGCATACCTTTACGGGGTGCTTCCGGAGAAGAAGATCCTGCCGCAGTATGGGATCAAAGAAAGTGCACAGCTGCAGTTCTCACCGGCGAGTTTCTCAAAACTGACCGGACTTCCGTCGGCAGATATTCCGGCTGAAGGACTTCTGCTTACCGATGTATTTCCCTGGGCAGTTCCGTTTATAGAAGAAGTAAATTCTGTGGACAATGGGCAGGAACACTGCGAGGTGATCTCAAAATTCCTGCAGGAATGTGTCCGAAAAAAATCCGATATTCGTGAAACAGATAAGGAGCTGGCCAGTTCGATCGTAAATTACCTGATGAAATACAGAAAAGTTATCCGAATGAAGGAACTGGAACAGGAGTATGGATTCTGTGCAAGGACGATCCAGAAGGCAGTTGTCAGCAATGTGGGAGTCACACCGAAACAGCTGAATCTTCAGATCTGCCTTCAGAATGCGATTCAGACGATCGCGGAAAAGCCGGATCTGTCATTGACAGATCTTACCTACCAGATGCAGTTTTATGATCAGTCGCACTTCGGGAGTGTGTTCCGCCGTATGACGGGAGTGTGTCCGGGACAATATCAGAAGTGGCTGCAGACGGAGAAGGAAGGTGAGAAATGTGCTGTATGACAGACGGGAAAAGATCATAGCCCTTTTGAATCGTGACGGAATGGTAAAGGCCAATGAGCTGGTGGAGCAATATGGTGTGTCTATGGAGACGATCCGAAGAGATCTGGAATATCTGGAGAAACGAGGACTTGTCGACCGTGTATATGGAGGAGCGATCTTAAGAAAAAAACGCGGAGTGGAACCGAAGATCGAGAAACGCCAGCTGGAGCACTATGAAGAAAAAAAAGCGATCGGTCAGAGAGCCGTTGATCTTGTAGAGGATGGAGAAGTGATCGCGATCGACCTTGGAACGACGACGCGGGAATTTGCGCGTGCTCTGGTTGGAAAAAAGAGACGCCTCACTGTGATCACAAATTCGATCCCGATCGCACTGGATCTATCAGTGGATGAAAATATCCGGGTGATCATGGTCGGCGGAGAAGTGCGCAAGAATGAACTCTCCGTATCCGGAAACATTGCAGATGAAAATATGCGCTATTTCCAGACGGACAAGATTTTTCTCGGAGTCGGCGGATTGACGGAAAAATTTGGAATTACAGATTACCATGTGGAGGAAACTCCATTTCGCAGGATCGGGGTCAGCCGGACGCAGAAGGTGATCGCACTTGCGGATCACAGTAAATTTGGAGTGACGGCGATGAATCAGGTGTGCAGCCTGGAACAGATCGATGCGCTCGTGACGGATCGGCAGGCGGATAAAAATCTGATCGGGAGACTGAAGGCAAAGGGAATGAAAGTGTATCTTGCGTGAAAGAACAAAATATGTTGGATTTCAGAAAAAAGGCAAAGGGGACTGAGCAGCCATGGTGGGCTGTGGAAGTCCCTTTTTCCATATTTCTGAGAGGCATGATCAGATACAGAAGGATTTGCCGGACAGGTGGATTTACGGAATCAGCCGGAAGGAAAAGACAGATAAAGCGGAAGAAGACACTGGAAAGTTGCAATTATGTGTGATTGCATAAAAATCACAAATTTTATGTGCAAAATAGCACAAACACACGAGCAATTTTTATAAAAATCATGAATATAATTCTCTAAATCTGTGTGATATAGTAAATACAATAAAAAAACAGAAAATGATTCTGCGTATCAGGAAGGAAGTGAGGGGAACCGTTGAGCAGGAAATACTTTATGGGAGTTGATCAGGGAACGACCGGGACAACGGTACTCCTGCTGGATGAAGACTGGAATCTGGCCGCTTCGTCACATAAAGAACATAAACAATATTATCCGCAGCCGGGCTGGGTGGAACACGATCCGAAAGAAATCCTGGCGCAGATAAAAGAGGCGGCAGAAGAGGTGATGGAAAAAGCCCATGTGACAGCTGAACAGGTCGAATGCATGGGAATCGACAATCAGGGAGAGACGGTTGTCGTCTGGGATAAAGTGACAGGCGAACCGCTTTATCCGGCAATCGTCTGGCAGGATCGAAGGACTGCAACATGGATCGAAGAGCTGGAAGAAGATATCCGGTATATGATCCGCCAGAAGACAGGACTTCATGCAGATGCGTATTTTGGCGCGACAAAGATCAAATGGATCCTTGACAATGTGGAAGGCGCGAAGGAAGCTGCGATGGAAGGAAGACTGTTGGCAGGACCGACCGATTCCTGGTTTATCTGGAATCTCACTGACCGAAAAGTCTTTGCTACCGATTATTCGACGGCATCAAGGACCGCACTTTTCAATATCCATACGAATGAATGGGATCACGAATTGCTGGAGCTTTTGGAAATTCCGAAGAGCATTCTTCCGGAGATCCGAAACAGCACAGAAAAATATGGATATGCCACACTGCGGGGGTGTGACGGAAAAGAAGGAAAGATCCTGATTTCCGGAAATATGGTGGACCAGCAGGCGGCCCTGTTTGGACAGGCCTGTCTGAGCGAGGGAATGGTCAAAACGACATATGGAACCGGATGCTTCATGCTGATGAACACAGGAAAAACACCGGTTTATTCCAATACAGGACTTCTTACATGCGTTGGCTGGAAAATGCATGGAAAAGACATGGTATTCGCTCTGGACGGAGGAATCTATGTTGCAGGTTCCGTCATCACATGGATGAAGGACAAGATGCATCTTATTTCCGATGCGAAGGAGACGGGAGAACTCGCGGAATCGGTTCCGGATACAGCCGGTGTCTGTTTTGTACCGGCGCTCACCGGACTTGCAGCGCCGTACTGGGATCCATACGCGAGAGGAATGCTGATCGGGATCACACCAGGAACTGAGCGGGCTCATGTGGTCCGGGCTGCCCTGGAGAGCATCGCTTATCAGGTAAGAGATATTCTTGATCTGATGGAGATGGATTCCGGCATCCGGATCCGTGCGATGCGTGTGGACGGCGGAATTACAGCAAATGAATTTCTGATGCAGTTTCAGGCGGATATTCTTGGAATTCCGGTGGATGTGCCGGAAATCTCCGAGACAACTGCACTGGGAGTTGCCTATATGGCAGCGTATGGATCTGGATTATTTAAAGACCTTGATGAGATCGAGGCGAACTGGAAGCTCAAAAAACGTTATTATCCGAAAATGAGTGAAAAAGAGCGGGAGAAAAAGATGCGGATGTGGCATCGGGCAGTCGCCAGAGCGAAGGAATGGGTCGAGGAAGAAGAGACAGATGGACCGGAACTGACCGGAGAATTTGATTGAATAAAGGTGAAGGAGAGGAAATATGAAAACAGATGTGGTAATTATTGGTGCAGGTGCAGTCGGATGTGCGATCGCCCGTGAGTTATCCAGATATCAGCTGGATGTAACCGTAGTAGAGAAAAATGAAGATGTTGGCGGCGATGCATCAAAGTCCAACAGCGCGATCATCCATACCGGATACGATGCGTCACCGGGAACACTGGAATCCCAGCTTGTTGTAGCGGCAAACCCGATGTATGATCAGCTCACCAGGGATCTTGATATCCCGTTTAAGAGAGTCGGAGCGATCCTTCCGGCGATCACGGAAGAACAGTACGAAAAACTCCCGGAGATCAAGCACAAAGCATTTATGAACCGTGTTTACGATGTTCAGTATAAGACAGCGGAAGAACTTCTTGAGATGGAGCCGAACCTGAATCCGGAGGTCAAAGGCGGACTCTATATTCCGAGAGAGAGTATCATCGATCCGTTTATCCTTGTGCAGGCTCTGGCAGAAAATGCAAATGCAAATGGTGTTCATTTCCTTTTAAATACAAAAGTGACCGATATCAAGGTAAAAGATGGAGCTGTAAGTGAGGTTGTAACGACAGGTGAGACGATCGAGACAAAATATGTCATCAACGCAGCGGCTCTCTACTGCGATGAGATCGCTGCAATGGTAGGAAAGGCTGATTACAAAGTCGTTGCAAGAAGAGGCCAGTTTTATATTCTTGATAAGAACACAAGCTGTAAGGTAAATGAGATCGTACTTCCGATCCCGACCAAGATCACAAAAGGAAAATTAATGTGTCCGACCATTCATGGAAATATGTTAGTGGGACCGACTGCTGAGGATCTTGATAATAAGACGGATAAGTCCGTGACAAAAGAAGGTCTCGACAGCATCTTAAAGGATGTAAAGAACCTGATCCCGAACGTCAATGTCCGCGACAGCATCACCCAGTACAGCGGTTTGCGCCCGAACAGAAATCCGGAAGGACTTCATGTTGATACATATGACGACTTAAAGGGTTATATCAACCTGTCAGGCGTTCGCTCCACAGGTCTTACACTCTCCGTAGCGATGGGTGTATATGTTGCGGATGTTATGAGAGAGATGGGCGCACCGATGGTATTTAAGGAGAACTTCATCTCAACGAGAAAAGGAATCGTCCGTTTCCATGAACTGAGCCGTGAAGAACAGGATGAGATCGTAAAGGAAAATCCGGCGTATGGAAGAGTCATCTGCCGCTGTGAGACGATCACAGAAGGAGAAATCCTGGATGCGATCCACAGACCGCTGGGTGCAAGAAGCGTAGATGCGGTAAAACGCCGTGTAAGAGCAGGAATGGGTCGTTGTCAGGGCGGTTTCTGCGGACCAAAGGTCATCGAGATCTTAGCAAGAGAACTGGGTATTCCGGTGGAAGAAGTCAATAAAAACAATGCGGGTTCCTATATGGTTGCCGGGAAAACGAGATAGGGGAGGATACTATGTACGAGATTCAGACTGATGTGGTAATTGTAGGAGGAGGCCCGGCAGGCTTATCTGCCGCTGTGGCAGCAAAAAAAGAAGGAGCGGAGAAAGTCCTGATCATCGAAAGAGATGAAAAACTGGGTGGCATCTTACAGCAGTGTATCCATCCGGGATTCGGACTTACTTATTTCCATAAAGAGCTGACAGGTCCGGAGTATGCGGGACATTTCAAAGAAGAGGCGCTGGCACTTGGCGCGGAAGTATTATTAAATTCCATGGTGCTGGAGGTTATTCCGGAAGAGAGCGCAGTGATCTGTGTAAACTCCGAATACGGAATGACAAAGGTAAAAGCCGGAAGCATCGTTCTTGCGATGGGATGCCGTGAGAGAACACGTGCGGGCATCATGATCCCGGGAACAAGACCGGCAGGCGTTTACACAGCAGGTGCTGCACAGCGTCTTGTTAACCGCCAGAACGCTGTAGTTGGAAAGAATATCGTGATCCTCGGTTCCGGTGATATCGGAATGATCATGGCGAGAAGAATGACACTGGAAGGTGCCCATGTCATCGCTGTTGTGGAGCTGATGGACTTCCTTGCAGGTTTGACGAGAAATAAAGTTCAGTGCCTAGATGATTTTGGAATTCCGTTAAAACTTTCTCATACGGTGACAAGAATTGTCGGAAACGAGAGAGTAGAGGGAGTTTATATCGCACAGGTTGATAAGGATAAAAAACCGATCCCGGAAACAGAAGAGTTTATTCCGTGTGACACGCTGCTTCTGTCAGTTGGTCTGATTCCGGAGAATGAACTGAGCCGCGGTGCTGATGTGAAGATCTCCCGTATCACAAATGGACCGGAAGTAAACCAGTATATGCAGACATCCTGGGATAACGTATTTGCATGTGGAAATGTTGTTCATGTAAACGATCTTGTTGACAATGTAACCGTTGAGAGTATGAATGCAGGTGCATCTGCAGCCCGTTATGCGATGCACAAACTCCCGGAGGCAAACCGCGAGGTTCCGTCTGTGACAGGTGAAAATGTCCGCTATCTCTGCCCGCAGCGTGTAAAGATCGGTGAAGAAAATGAGACCGTCCGTCTGTTCTTCCGTGTCCTTCATCCGGAACTGGATGTTGTGATCCGTGTAAAGAGCGGAGATAAGGTACTCTCTGAGAAGAAGGCGAAGCGTGTAAATCCTGGTGAGATGTGCCATGTAGAAGTAAAAACAGCTGAAATCACCGGAGATGACGTAACGGTAGAAGTAGTGAAATAGGAAGGATGGAGACAAGATGGAGAAAGAGATTATCTGTACTGTCTGCCCGATGGGATGTCATATCACTGTAACAGGCGAAGGCGACCGGGTGGATTCGATCACTGGATATACATGTAAGCGTGGAGAGGAGTACGGGAAGCAGGAATTTGCACATCCGGTAAGGATCCTCACAAGCACTGTGAAATTAGAGGGCGCAGATCAGCCGCTTCTTCCGGTACGCTCCGAAAAACCGGTTCCGAGGGAGCTGCTTGCGGACTGTATGAAAGTGTTAAAAGCAGTGGATGTGAAAGCACCGGTGAAGAGATATGATGTGATCGTTGAGAACATCTGCGGCTGCGGTGTCAATATCGTGGCATCTGACAGCGTCGGCTAGGAAAAATATATAAGGAAAAGTGAGACGGCTGCTCCGGAGAATGATAAAAGGATTCTCCGGACAGCCGTTTTTCATGCATTCTTCTCAAGCCATAGTCTGAAATATTTCCTGATGACAGAAAACGGCATGGGTCCGAGATCGAGAAGAAATCTGTGAAATTTTTTTGCGGAGAACCGGTTCCCGAGTGCTTTTTCCGCCTCTTCCCGCATTTCCATGATCTCCACGTATCCCCCAGCGTATTCGAGATAGTTCGTGGGACTGTCAATCATTGTCTGCCAGAGCTCTTCTACCAGATCATCGTCTGCGTCAAAACAGGTGCGGATAAACGCGGCGGCCTGATCTTTGGACCAGCCGTCGTAGTTGATCCCGATGTCCAAAAGGGAGTGAAAACAGAGCGAAAAGGACCGCATGGCGGCATGATAGGCGCTGGTTTCTGTGGAAACACCATTATCATAGGACCAGGCCAGATTTTCCACGTAAGTCGCCCAGCCTTCCGCTGCGCCGGAACAGGTAAGCAGGGCGGACAGCGGATGTTTCGCATGTTCCCGGAAATAGACTGTCTGGTAGAGATGTCCGGGGAAACCTTCATGGGCGAGCGTGGGATAAAGTTCATCCTCTGCGCCGGTACTGCCGTTATTGATATAGATCACATTCTGAGCGGGATCATCGAGCGGTGCGGTGAGATAAAATGCAGGACTCAACGCCGCTTCCAGCTGGGCCGGGACATAGCGGATCTCGTACTGCCTGGCAGCATCAGACAGCGCCGGAAAGTCAGAATTCATCTGATCCTGAAGATCTGTAAGGATCTGGTCAGGCTGTGTACAGGAAAAAGTGAAATCGGAAGCGGCAGCTTTGGAAAAAGAGGAGATCGTCTCCAGATCTTTTTGCATCCGGTAAGACAGCGCAGTTTTCAACTCTTCGATCGTACGATAGGAGAGACCGGGACCTGATCTTACAAGATATTCATAGTACTGCTTTCCGTCCCGGAATCCGGCGAGACCGCTTTCGTTGATCCCGCGCCCTTTTAAGCTTGAAAGCCCGTCGATCAGATGGCGATAAGCGGGCAAAAACGCGTTGTTGATCATGTCAAGATGACGGGAACGAAAGTCAGTTTTCTGCTGTTCTGTCAGAGTGATCTCATGTTCCAGAAATTTCAGGCGGCTTTCAAAGGTCTCCGTCAGGAAATTGTCTTCCGGGTCAATGAGATAACTTTCACAGGATTCGATGATCCGGTCGATCGAAGCGTCGGACAGACCGAGTTCGGCATCAGATTTTTGCTGCTCAAAGAAAAGAATATCACCGTAATAGGAGTCGAGCTGGGAAAGCAGAGAGAGATAGTCTTCGACATCCTGGATAGAATGGAAAGAATACTCCGACAGCAGGATCGGGAGCTGCGCCTGGATCCCGATGGTGGGGGCAAGCGGCTGTTCGTAGAGCTCGAGACCTTCCGCCATCAGAGAAGTATCAGTCATCGCGGAAAGGGAATCGTAAAGGATCTGCTGGTCTGCTGATAAGGAGCCAGGATCAAAGTCGTTGAGTTTTTTTCGGAGATCATGGAGGTCATGGTGATTTGTGATGAGCTCGGACAGGCGGTAAGTGCCAAGGGAGGCATCCCCCGCATCAATTCCGTAATTTTCCGGGTGGAGCAGCGTGTAGTGGAGATCCAGAGTGCTGGAAGACTCCATCTCGGTGTGAAAGAGGTCAGAGCAGAATGAGTCGAAATCTGCCTGGAGCTTTAAAGCTTTTTCAGAAGTAGCGGGATTGCCGGATGAAAAGTCATTGGAAGAGTAAGATTCCCCGGTCTCCGCCGGACTGGCAGAGAAAATCCGCTCATTTCCGCAGGCAGTGAGAATGAACAGGAAAAAGAGTGCCAGAGCAGCTGCCCAAATGTGTTTCCATTTCATAAAAAGAACCTCCCGGATGCAGCTGCCAATAGGATCAATACGGAAGCTGACTGGTTCAATATATGAATCAGATGAGGGAATACAGAACTTTTTTTACTTACAAATACAGGAACTTTTCTTTTCAAGGTTGAAAAGAAGCGCGGAAGAGGATATACTGAGTAGTATCGCGGCAGAAAGACAAATGTGCGATACCCAAGAACAAAATGCACATTTGGCACCAGCGTCTGCGGATGGAAGACCCAGCAGACGGGGATCATCTAAGAATGAGGAGAGGGGAACAGAATTATGTGTGAAAGATTAATGCGTCATGTATCAGAATCAGCAGTAGAACAGACACAGATCGTTCTTGCGAGCCATATCAACGGTGCCGGCCGACTTTTCGGCGGACAGCTGATGGAGTGGATCGATATCGTTGCGGGTGTTGTAGCGAGAAGACATTCCCATTGCAACCAGACAACGGCTTCTGTGGACAGCCTTCAGTTTAAGGAAGCAGTGTATATGAATGATACGCTGATCTTATTCGGAAAACTTACTTATGTGGGTCATACTTCCATGGAGGTTCAGGTCGATACCTATGTGGAGGCACTCGACGGAACGAGAAAACTTGTAAATACCGCATATTTTGTAATGGTAGCACTCGACAAGAATGATCATCCGACAACCGTTCCTGGACTGATCGTGGAAACCGAGGAAGAAAAAGCTACATGGGCAGCCGGAGAGCGCAGAAACGCGCTGAGAAAGCAGAGACGGATCGAGAATTATTAAAACAGTGCGTATATATCCGCATAAATAAAGGACTGTGAAACACACAGCCAACAAAAAAGGACCTTAAACAGATCAAAGGTCCTTTTTTGCTGCCATGCATCTGAAAGGCGCTGCCGGGCACCCTTTCAAAAAGTCCAGAATGACGTTCAGATAAAACTGCTTTCTTCCAAACATGGAAGTATGGGTAGCACCGTTCACAAGGACGAGCTGCGCACGCGGGATCAGCCGCGCCATCAGCCGGGAGTGGGAGGTTTTCACGAGATCTCTTGTCCCCGCAAGAAGAAGGACCGGCGCCTGTATCGCATGCAGCTGTTCTTTTGTCATCAGCGGCGAGTTGCAGAGCAGGGAGGCGAGCTGCTGGCAGCGGAAAACATGAGAATAGACCATGTCAGCAAATGCATGCCCTTTTTTCTGCAGATGGGAAGCTGGTGAGTCCACACGGCGCGGACGTTTCTGTAAAAGAAAACATGTGCGGAAAAGCGTGGACAAGATCCGATAAAAATAATACTTCCCAATGCAGAACATCCGGACGGGAAAGATCAGTCCGTCAGGCGTGATATTTCCGCTGACAACGATCACAGAAAGCGTCCGCTCCGGAAAAAGAGAAGCGAACTCCAGTGCGATGTTCGCCCCGTCACTGAATCCAAAGAGGATACACGACGTGATCCGGAGAACATCCAGAAGCGCCGCCGCATCCTTTGCCATATCGGCAGTCGTAAACTCAGCATCTGCATTGTCTGGCTTGATCCGGGAACGTCCGTGGGCACGGCTGTCCATCAGGATCACCCGGTAGTTTGCAGACAATTTTTTCTCGTAGAAGTCAAAGATCATATGCGTCTCCGCGTTCCCGTGGAGCATCAGGATCGGAACTCCGTGCCCGCTTTCTTTATAATAAATCCAAGCGTTGGGCGTATCCGCCATACCCTGACGACAGATCATTTTTTCCATTTGTGAAGTTCCCCTTTTAAAAGCGTGAGAATATACCCGCGGATCCCATGAGGATTCTGGATCTCAACAGCGGCATACAGCATGCTCGGCGTCGGATATTTCGGAAGGTACGCATAGTAAGACGGAACCCATTCCGTCGGGCTGTATTTTTCTTTTGCCCGGTAAAGATCCCGGAAACCGTAGCACGCGTTTAAATGGTCATAGATAAACTGGAGCAGGCGTTCCATCGGATTTTTACTCTCTGCGTTCAGACCGGCAAGCGGGGCGACTCCGAGACTGCCGTAGCCGATCCCCTCTTCTTTAAATACCTGGAACGCCTCGTAGATGATCGTCTCCATGACACCGCTCGGCGCATCTTTTCCGTGTCTCGTCACATCGGCCATGTAGCCGTTCTTTCCAAGGAAAGGAACAAAAACGATAAAGGCAACCATTTTTCCATCCGAATTCAGGGCATAGAAGTAACGCTTGTCCATCGGATCATCGAGTCCGACGGTTCCCATCGTAAACTGAAGCATTCCGCTCTTCTTCCCTTCAAGCCATTCGTCCGTGATCCGGTCAAATTCGCGGTCGAGATCAGGATCCCGTTTCTCCAGCACTTTGTATTCGTGGACCGTGATGCCGGCTTTTGTCGCATGGTTGATGTTCATGCGCATCTTGGCGCCCTTCTTGCCGCTGATCTCATAGTCAGAAAGCTTAAACCGCGCTTCCTCCCCGCTTTTTACGAGACCGAATCCCTGCTTTTCATATTCCGACAGGTAGTAGTCGGTCAGACCGAGAAAGAAAATATTGTGGGCACTGTTCTGGCAGAACTCGCGGAACTCAGCGAGAAGTGCAGGAAAATCTTCATCCTTACAGACCGGATCGCCGTTTACAACGATGGTATCGCCGACGGTCCCATAAGGCAGAACTCCGTCAACAGAATGCCCGAAATACAGACATTTGTCATCTTCCAACGCCAGGTAGGAACATGGATTCTGGCTGTACAGGTTTAAAAGTGTTCTGGCATGCTGGATCTCCTGGGCTCCATGAGCTTGTTTCTGAAGCCATGGACGCAGTGCGCAGAGGATGGCGGCGAGGATGCAGCCCCAGCTGAACCAGAAAAGGACAAATTCTGTTCCATGACGGTCTGCCATGGAAGCAGGAAGATCGCCCATTCCGAAGATCATGCCGATGCCCTGGGCGAAACTGTCCGCAAGGGAGACGGAGGATCCGGCAGCGGTTCCAACCTGCATGTAATGCCAGGTGATCCCGACATTGATCAGGACACCTGCAATGGCAAGAAAAGCAAGTGTTACGGTCTGCTTCCGGTTCTCGCGTCCGGCCGGGATACAGAAATCCTTCCGCAGGGCAAAAAACAGAAGAAACAGAACGAGGTCAAAGATCATGACTCCGTTGTGCAGCGGATGTCCCATTCCGATGAGTCCGCGCAGAAAATTGAGGACAAAGATCCCCACGGCGATCGTCCATGCGTTCCGTTTTCTCTTCCATAACTGCAGGGACAATACGAAAAGAACAATGGAAAAGGCACGCTGAACCATGCGCCCCATCTCAAAGGATCCCTGCATGGCCTGCGAGATCCTGGAAAACGGGAAAAAGGTCAAAAGAAACAGGAAAAAGGAAAAGACGGCAAGCAACAGGATCGTGATATTTTCGATCCGGATCCGGAGCTGCCTTGCGTGTTCCTGATTTTTAGGTAATGTATGATTCATAAGCTCATTCCTCCAGAGTCAAACATAGTTGCGAAGCCGCCGTGGAAACAAGCCATAGGACG
>OBWK01000369.1_pt1 | contig 25528 bp, 23 predicted proteins | sample 1495251 | NCBI WGS metagenome assembly OBWK01 (sample SAMEA2580065, study PRJEB22360) | human gut metagenome | biome: human gut; feature: human-associated habitat; material: faeces | place: Denmark | collected 2008/2010 | reverse complement strand
ACAATAATTGTGAAAGTATACTAATTAGTTGTGAAAGTATATTAATTGGTATAGGTAGTTGATATATAATAGAAGTTATTTTAGTATAAATTTATATAAATAATAGTATAATCTATATAGAAGTAGTATTACATATATTTAAAGCTATTCAATTTAGGAGGTTCTCATGAGTGAACGTGTAGTAGTGGTAAATGCAGGCAAAATGAATTATGACCATGCATTGGATTTCTCCATATTATCTAATGATGTGCAGGTCTACGAAGATAGTACGAATACTGAGCTTATTGAACGGATTCAAGGTGCTCGTGTTGTGGTTACAAAAGAATTGCCTGTAAGTGCCGATCTGCTTTCACAATTTCCTGATACTGTAGAGCTTATCGTAGAAGCAGGTACTGGCTATAATAATATTGACCTTGACGCAGCAAAGAAAAAGGGCATCACTGTGTGTAATATTCCAGCGTATAGCACAGAGCGCGTAGCACATACGGTAATCATGATGATCCTTAATTTTGCATCCACTATGCAGAAACAAATTGGCATGCTGGCTAAAGGTGATCGCAGCAACTTTACAAAATATTTGCAGGTGAGCCACACAGAAGTGAATGGTAAAACCTTAGGTGTTGTTGGTGCTGGTCACATCGGTATGGAAGTCATCAAAGTAGCAAAAGCACTTGGTATGAATATATTGATTCATACACGTACACCAAAGGCTGATGGTGATGGCATTCGTTATGTGACTCTCGATGAACTGCTAGAAAATAGTGATTATATTTCCTTACATTGCCCACTAAATGACCAAACTAAACATCTTATTAATAAGGAAACAATCGGTAAGATGAAGCCTAATGCGGTCATTGTGAATACGGGCCGTGGACCTCTCATTAATGAAAAGGATCTTTGTGAAGCATTAGCAGCTAAACGTATCGCTGGAGCAGGTCTCGATGTACAAGAGGTAGAACCACCAGCTGAGGATAGTCCTCTCTATACACTAGATAATGTCATCATTACTCCGCACATGGGTTGGAAAGGCCTTGAAACACGTCAACGCTTAGTAGGCATTATTCGAGATAATGTACAAGCCTTCTTTAAGGGTGAACCAATCAATGTTGTATCCTAATAGATTTAAAATAATTATATAATAGGTTCTATAACGGCATGAAAGTAATTGTCTAATTCTGTAGGCGATTCTTTCATGCCGTTTTTTACCCACCATAACACCATTTCCACAAAACTACCTGAAATATGATTGATAATAAAGTCATCTGGTAGATTTGTATTTGCCTTACGGTCTTGGTTGATGAAATATCCTTGCACCAACTCATTTAGATGATCTCTAAAATAGCGCAAAAAGATTTCGTTATTATCACTAGCTAGTAACTCAAGGATCTTATTTTCGTTTTGTTGCAAATGTTGTAATAAATGACCAAATACCGAAACAGGATGAATACTTTGTTGATACAGCCCATGAGCATGCGGTAAGTGATTAATACTATCTTTTATATGTAAAAATAAGTCTTCGCAGAGTGCTTCTAGCAATGCTTCTTTTGTGTCGAAATGAGCATAAAAGGTGGTGCGCCCAATATCTGCGGCATTAATAATTTCCTGAACGGTGATTTTGTCATACGCCTTATTAGATAATAATTCGTTAAAAGCTATAAATATGGCTTTGCGAGTTTTTTTCTGTCTACGATCCATAATAACTCCTGTCATTCTTTAAGTACAGAATAGCGTATATGTTCCATAATGAACATATGAGCTGTTTTATATATTGTATTAATACCATAGGTTGATACAATTAAAATGAACAAGGTGTTCGCTATTGTAATTATTGTACTGTAAGTATAGTTGTAATTCAATTCATATTGATTGGGAAAGTCTGATAAGGGGATTGCTATATGGTACATCGAATACATGATATATTATCTGGTTTATATATGACGATTTTAGCGGGGCTATTTTTACTGCTTGATGGGATTCCGCATTTGATAGAGGAGTTTGGTGGACAGAGACCATTTCAAAATATATTCCCTTTTGAACCTTCCTGGATTACCGTTATTATTTGTGGTTTTCCTCTTGTATATTTATCTATACGAAGGATTGTATATAATAAGGGAATTAGTAAAATCTCATCGGCTCTATTGATTTCCATGGCTATGTTTGCAGCTATTGCCATTGGAGATATATTTGCGGCTGGTGAGGTAGCGTTTATTATGGCTTTAGGCGCTCTCCTTGAAGAAGCAACTACAGAGCGAGCGAAAAAGGGATTAAAAAAGTTAATTTCATTAGCACCTGTTAAGGGCCGTAAAATACAGGCTAACAAGGAAATAATGGTTCCTGTAGAGTCTATACAAAGCGGTGATTATTTACGAATCCTTCCGGGCGAAACGATACCTGTAGATGGGCGGATCATTAATGGTGAAACAACGGTAGATCAATCTATTATGACAGGAGAGTCTATACCTGTTGATAAAACAATTGATGATGATGTATTTGGTGGAACTATTAACTGTTTTGGTGCCATAGATATTATAGCTACCAAAGTGGGCGAAGATAGTTCTATTCAAAAAATGATTCAGCTTATTAGAAATGCAGAACAAAAACAGGCTCCTATTCAGCGTATAGCTGATACTGTTGCTAGTCGATTGGTTCCTATTGCATTGTTGATTGCTTGCATAGGCTATCTAGTAACTGGAAATATCATCGTCGGTGTTACTGTGTTGGTAGTGTTTTGTCCTTGTGCATTGGTGCTTGCTACACCTACTGCGGTTATGGCCGCTATTGGTCAAGCTACTAAACATGGCGTTATAATTAAATCTGGTGAAATTCTTGAAACTATGGGAAAAGTAGATACTATGGCATTTGATAAAACCGGTACTTTAACACGTGGCCAGTTAGCAGTTCAATCTATTTTAGCCGTTGATACAGATTATAGTGAGATTGATATTCTTCAATTAGCTGCATCTGCAGAGGCTAAGAGCGAGCATCCTATTGGCAAGGCTATCGTTTCTCATGCGATAGGGCAAGATTTAGAAATACTTGATACTACTTCATTTACGATGTCTGTAGGTAAAGGGATTATAGCCGTAATAAAAGGTCGAGAATTATATTGTGGAAATGAACGATTCCTTGAAGAGCATAATATTATTGTCAGTGAGCCTATTCAACAAGCCATTAATGTATATCGAAGTGAAGGAAAGGTATCTATCATTATTGCAGATAAAGAGCATATTATAGGTATCATTACATTATCTGATACAATGCGAAATGATGCGATAAATATGATATCTGCTATCTCAAGCTTAGATATGACAACAGTATTACTTACTGGTGATAGTAAAGAAGCAGCTACATATATTGGAAAGAAATCTGGCGTTTCCGAAATACATGCGGAGCTTTTACCAGGAGAAAAAGTAAGTATTATCGAATCATTGCAAGGGAAACATCACAAGGTTTGTATGGTTGGCGATGGAATTAACGATGCACCGGCTATGAAGACTGCTGATGTGAGTATTGCAATGGGGACTATTGGTAGTGATATTGCCATAGAAACAGCAGACATTGCTTTGATGAGTGATGACCTTAGTAAAATTCCTTATATTAAACGATTATCAGATGCTACGATTAAAACTATAAAATTTAGTATTGCTTTATCAATGGCCATTAATTGTATCGCTATTATTCTCTCATTGCTTGAGGTTTTGACGCCTACTACAGGTGCATTAGTGCATAATGTGGGATCTTGTTTAGTGGTCCTCATCGCTGCCCGTTTGTATGATAGAAAGTTTATTTAAATGCAATAAGAGCCGTCCCCGGTTGTATGGGGGCGGCTCTATTGATTAGGGCTATCATAGATCAAGTCTTGGTATATATATTTATATATATCAAGGGAGGTAGTTATCCTCAAACTTGATTATGATTGATGTTGTGTTTTGATGGGACTCCACCAATGGCGTCGATAGGCCTTGATGCCTTCCACCACGGTTCTTGTCGCTTTAGCTGCAATATCTTTCGTTGCAGCTGGGATGCCCTCTAGGCGATAGGGAATACCTAACTCCTTATATTTAGCAATACCCATAACGTGATAAGGTAAGCAATCAACGGCTTGTAAATTTTTCAGAGATCCTAGAAAAAAGCCTAGACGATAGTGACGATCGGCATTATCTGTAATCGTAGGGACTACTACGTGACGAACCCAAATCGGAACTTCCACGTCTGCCGTCAATCGAGCAAACCCGAGAATGGGCTCTAACGGTTTACCCGTTAACCATAAATGCTTGGCTGGATCGATTTCCTTAATGTCTAGGATGACGAGACTAGTTACACTGAGTAATTTACGGTATGCCACCTCTTGGTGGGGGTCAAAACAAATTCCACTTGTATCTAAACAGGTATGGACGTTTCTTTCACGGAAATATGTGAAAAGCTCAATAACAAAGTCGATTTGCATAAGAGCTTCCCCACCTGTGACGGTGATACCACCATTAGTATAAAATTGGCGGTTACGTTCGTACTGGTCCCATAATTCCTTTACGGTCATGAATTTAGCATTATCGCTAGTTTCATCCCATGTATCAGGATTATGGCAATAAGCACAGCGCATGGGGCATCCTTGAAGAAATACCACCATGCGCATGCCTGGACCATCAACCGTACCCATCGTTTCAACCGAATGAATACGTCCAGTCATAGGAAACCTCGATTAGATACGTTGATGGAATGTACGGGAAATAACTTCGTCCTGTTGTTGTTTTGTCAATTTGTTGAAGTGCACCGCATAACCGGATACACGAATCGTCAATTGAGGGTACAACTCAGGATGTTTTTGAGCGTCTAACAATGTTTCACGAGTAAACACGTTAACGTTCAAATGATGGCCGCCCTTTTGGGAATAACCATCCAATAACTCTACCAAGTTATCAACTTGTTGGTTGCTCATGGGTATAACCTCCTTTCAACCAAGACTAACACTCGTATCGGTGCCGGTGAAAGCAGTCCGATACTGTGGAAGATTTTATTTATCTTCCTCTATAGTAACATTTGGTTCGCTGCATGCGAAGTTTGTATTGCTGTTAGGCAATTGAGAAGGGTCTAACTCAATATCAAAATCGCTGACGGAAACAAATGTTTCACCAGATTTACCTAATGCGTCCGGAATGATAGAGAAGGTATTAGAAATACCATCGGAGCAATCACGCCATGGCATTTTAGCTACGGATGCCAACGAGGATACGGCACCGTGAGAATCACGACCGTGCATTGGGTTCGCGCCAGGAGCGAAAGCTTCGCCAGCTTTACGGCCATCTGGAGTAGAACCTGTAGCAGTACCATATACTACGTTGGAAGTAATTGTTAACAAGCTCATAGTTGGAACGGATTGACGATATGTAGGATGTTTACGAATCTTGTTCATAAATGTGGAAACAACCTTTGCTGCCAAGCCATCCACACGGTCATCATCGTTACCATATTTAGGGAAATCACCTTCGATTTCGAAATCAACAGCGATGCCATTTTCGTCACGGATAGGTTTTACCTTAGCATATTTAATAGCGGATAAGGAGTCTGCTACTACGGATAAACCAGCGATACCAGTTGCAAACCAACGAGTTACCTTGCGGTCATGCAATGCCATTTCTAGTTTTTCATAAGCATATTTATCGTGCATGTAGTGAATGATGTTCAATGCATTTACATATACGCCTGCCAACCATTCCATCATGTCGTCGAATTTTTCCCATACTTCGTCAAATTCTAAGTACTCGGAAGTGATAGGGCGGTATTTAGGACCAATTTGTTTCTTCAACTTTTCGTCAACGCCACCGTTGATAGCGTAAAGCAAGCATTTCGCCAAGTTGGAACGAGCACCAAAGAATTGCATTTCTTTACCGATACGCATTGGGGATACGCAACATGCGATGGCGTAGTCATCACCAGAGTTAGGACGCATCAATTCGTCATTTTCGTATTGAATGGAAGATGTTTCAATGGATAATTTCGCACAGAAACGGCGGAAGCCAATCGGCATGCGAGGGGACCACAATACAGTGAGGTTTGGTTCTGGAGCAGGACCAAGGTTGGTCAATGTATGTAGGTAACGGAAGGACATCTTGGAAACCAATGTACGGCCATCGGTACCCATACCACCGATGGATTCAGTGGTCCAAACAGGGTCACCTGTAAATAAATTGTTGTATTCATGGATACGTGCGAAACGAACCATGCGCAATTTCATAATGAAATGGTCTACGAATTCTTGGATTTGTTCCTCTGTGTATGTGCCGTTGCGAAGGTCTCGTTCCGCATAGATATCGAGGAATGTGGAGTTACGACCAATGGACATAGCAGCACCGTTTTGCTCTTTAATAGCACCAAGATAGCCGAAGTAAATCCATTGCATAGCTTCACGAACATCCTTAGCTGGTTTGGAAATATCATAGCCATAGGATGCTGCCATCTCTTTCAATTCTTTCAAAGAGCGGATTTGATCTTGTATTTCCTCACGGTCGCGAATGACATCTGCTAGCATGTCACCCATTGTAATGCTAAATTGTTCTTTTTTATCTTCAATGAGATAATCAACACCGTAAAGAGCGATACGACGATAGTCACCGATAATACGACCACGGCTATACGCATCTGGCAAACCAGTTACAATGTGAGCTGTACGTGCAGCACGCATTTCTGGAGTATATACATCAAATACGCCATCATTATGAGTTTTGCGATGTTTCTTAAAGAAGTCCTCTGTTTGCGGATCCATTTTGAAGCCGTATTCTTCAATAGCGGATTTTGCTGTGCGCAAGCCACCATAAGGGAACATAGCGCGTTTTAAAGGTTTGTCAGTTTGTAAACCAACGATTGTTTCAAGTTCTTTGTCGATATATCCTGGCGCATGGGCAGTAATGTGTGTGGCCACGGAAGTATCAGCATCGAGCATGCCGCCTTTTTCACGTTCTTCTTCATAAAGCTTCATTACTTGTTCCCACAATTTTGTTGTTCGTTCTGTAGGACCAGCAAGGAAGGAATCGTCCCCTTCATAAGGGATATAGTTTCTTTGAATAAAGTCGCGTACATCAACGGCTTTATCCCACACACCTGTGTTAAAATCTTTCCATGCAGTATGTTGCATTTTGCACCTCCATAAAAGGATATAACTATAGATTTCTATGCCTATAGTGTACAATGTTTGTAGCAATTCTACAATGAATAGATGATATAGATTTTCAATACATACTATGCAATTTTGTGAAGTATCTCATAAATTTCCATAAGTCGAATTATTGAAGTTTACTTGTATATAGAGGATTATATAAGTTTTTTCTTTTTGTGATCTCACTTGATATATACATAATAATATGAAATTGCATATCAATATTAATAAAGGGAATAAAAATTTCATTAAAGAGGATGAAGGCGGATTATTCAATAGTATGATCGGATAGTTTATATTTGTGTACTGTTCGGAGGCCGTTTATATCTTGTACAGAATTAGCCTGCAAGTCTTTATAAATGCACGTATACTGCAATGCTACGGAACGTTGCCGGCCAGGAAAACAAGCGTTTCTTTTCTACACTGACACTATGTACTATACTCTGAGCAGCTCTTGTTGAAGAGTAACTGATATTGCCTAAAATAGGAGGTCACATTATGGATTTTAATGAAAAATTACGGGAGTATAGAAAACAATCCGGATTATCTCAGGGAAAATTGGCGGAAACGCTCAATGTGTCGAGACAGGCCATAACAAAATGGGAATCGGGCAGTGGGATGCCGGATATTTCAAATTTAAAGGCCCTTTCAGGTGTATTCAATGTCTCTGTGGATGAATTGCTTTCAGAAGAAGCGGTTAAACCTCGATATCCTTATGAAAGCATCGTAGAATACGATATCGATGAGATAAAACATTTCGACATTAAACTGGGATCTGTTAATCGTGTAAAAATGAGAGCTGGAGAGGGTGAGAAGATAAAGGTTCAACTGGTCAGTGATACTATTGAAAATTTGACGGAACTGGTGAAAGTAAAAATCGATGATATCAAAAGGCGTATCGATGTGGATGTAAATCGTTCCAAATCCTTATCTGAAGAGCTTGTAAAAGAACATTTGTCGATTTTTATAAATTTGCCTGAAAAATATATGGGAGATACGGAGCTAGCGACCCATTGTGAAAAACTAGAGCTATTTGATATTATTAGTGAAAAGTTTGAGCTAGACGGAGCGGCTAAAAAAATTTATATTGCCGGCGGTAACAGTCATATAGAGCTGGATAACAACTCCCCAATGGAGATATATGTAGCGGATTATACGGGGCGAATTGATGTGAATCAGATATCGGCGAAATCTCGGCTGCATGTCCCTCATGAGTATGCTTTCAAAGCGGTGAAAAAAGGTATTCGCACTAAACTGCTCTTTGAAGATCGTGGAAATCTTGTAGATGATTTTTCTGTGTCTGAATCAGAAAATCAAATTGAAATTAATGGAATCAATAGTGAACTCACAATAGTCAAGTTAAGTGAATAGTTGCATTAACTACATAGACATATCTGCTACATAGTTTTCATAAAGCGTTATTACTTGTTCCAACGACTTTGTTACACAGTTTGTAGGACCAATAAGGAAGAAATCATCCCCTTCATAGGAGTAAAAAGTATGATTTAATTTATTGTAGTGTTAGGGGTATATTATGGTACTATTAGGTAGTGTTATTAAGCTATAATACATGTAGATAACATGATCTTGGTAGAATGAATCAAGATAAAAAATAATCTGGATAGAATATACGTGGATCAAAGTGGATTATAAGATTGTATAGGCGAATGCTATTGAAAGGTGGATGTTAATGACAAATCGAAAGAAAGCACTTTTAGGTGCATCTGCTACAATTGCTGTATGGGCTACTGCATTTCCTTTCAGTAAAATAGCATTACAATCCGTAGATTCATTAACACTTTCTGTGGCAAGAGTTATGGGTGGGGCCTTACTTATGCTGGTAATCGGTGTTGTAAAAGGCTTACACATACCGACAACATGGCGTGAGTGGGGACTATATATTCTGTTAGGCGCCACAGGGAATTTTGTTTACCAAGTTGTTTTTAATGAAGGTTTGCGCACAATTCCGGCTGCTACATCCAGTATTATTATGGCCTTGACTCCGATGACGACGGCACTGATGGCCATGATTGTTTATAAAGATAAAATACGCCCCATAGGCTGGTTATTTACAATAACAGCTTTTATAGGTGTAGCCATAATTATTCTTTGGAATTCAACCCTTACAATTCCTACAGGTGCATTATGGACTTTGCTGGGGATGACACTCTTTGCAGTTTATAATATCCTAAATCGTGGCCTTAGTTTAAAAGGATATAAGCCTATCACTATCGCCATGTGGTCTATGTTTACAGGTGCCATTATGGCTTTGCCTTTTGCGGAACATGCCATTGAAATGATTGCTGTGGCACCGATTAGTGCAAAATTTGCCATGGCCTATTTAGCATTTCTTTCTAGTGCGTTAGGCTTTGTTTTCTGGAGCTATGCCTTGGAACATGCGGAAAAGGTTTATGTATATCTCGCCCATAGTGGCAGCTATTGTAGCCGCATTTTTATTGGGAGAAATTCCTAATATGGGGCTCTATATGGGGGCACCTATCATTTTAGGATCATTATATCTTTTTAATCGATATAGATAAGTTATTTTTGTTAGAGTCTGAATCGGTTTAGCTTGATGTAAAAAATATAAAATTAGATAAATAGGGATGTAAACACTTATAAGATAAGAGCTATATAATAAAAGAACCTCAATCTTTTGATTGGTGAGGTTCTTTTTTGTTTGACAGTAATTGTAGTAATCTAAGTACATAATTAAAACATACCTTAAAGATATGATTTATAAGAAATATTAATTCCTATCGATGTGCAGGGAAAGAGACAGTACAGTGATTGCTATACGAAATGTAACGAAAGAATTTGATGTTAATAAGCAAAAGGTTAATGCATTATCTGATGTAAATTTTACCATAGAAAAAGGAGACATATTTGGCATTATTGGCTTCAGTGGAGCTGGCAAATCTACATTGTTACGAATGATTAATGCTTTAGAGGTACCTACCTCTGGTCATGTTGAAATAGATGGTGTGAATATCAATGGCTTAAGTTTTAGCGAGCTCAGAAAGGTTCGTAAGCGCATCGGCATGGTGTTTCAACAGTTTAATTTATTGAATGCTAAATCTGTGTATGATAATGTGGCGATTCCATTACTTCTAAATAAAGTTTCTAAATCAGAGATTGATAACAAGGTTAAAACCTTGTTAGACTTTGTTGATTTAGGTGATAAAGCAAATGCCTATCCAGGAGAATTATCTGGTGGTCAAAAGCAGCGCGTTGGTATTGCTCGTGCGTTGGCTACAGATCCATCAATTCTGCTTTGCGATGAAGCAACAAGTGCTCTTGATCCAGATACAACAGAGTCTATTCTTCAATTATTAGAACGCGTTAATCGTGAACTAGGGGTAACAGTCGTTATCGTAACTCATGAGATAGATGTAATCCAAAAGATATGTAATCGCGTTGTAGTTATGGAGCATGGAAAGCTCATAGAGAGCGGATCTGTACTTGAGGTGTTTAGTAAACCTAAACACGAAACAACAAAGCGATTTGTTAGGACTGTAATTCCTGATGAAATTCCATCAACCGTGAAACATACATTAGCTTGTGATAAAAGGCCATACACAATTCTTAAGATGCATTTCTTAGGAAATAATACGACAGATAATGTTCTATATCATATTAATAAAACCTTTGATTTAGAAACGAGTGTATTATTTGCTACGGTAACAGAGTTAGAACATACTGTACTTGGTATTTTCATTGTTCAGTTTATTGGTGATGATCTGGAAGTGGGCAAGGTAAAAGAGTATCTTGTAGCGCAAGGCATCGAATGGCAGGAGGTGACACTATAATGGACTTCTTTATGCAAGAACTTGGCGTTCCCGGTTCGCAGTTAGTACTAGCTGCAGAACAGACATTATATATGGTGTTCCTGTCTTTATTCATTGGTACCGTACTAGGTCTAATTATCGCAGTGACATTGGTGGTAACAAATCCTAATGGCATTATCAAAAATAGTGTAGTTTATACCGTAACAAATACAATTGTTAATATCGTGCGCTCTGTACCATTTATCATCTTGATGGTGTTTATCTTGCCATTAACAAAGATGATTGTTGGTACTCGTGTTGGTACAACAGCGGCTATCGTACCGCTTGTTATATTCATTGCGCCTTATCTTGCTCGACTCTTTGAAAACTCTATTTTAGAGGTCAATAAAGGCATTATTGAGACTGCACAGTCTATGGGGGCCTCTCATTTTGAGGTGATTTGGCATTTCCTTTTACCAGAGGCAAAGGGTTCACTTATTTTATCTATTACAACGGGTACCATAGGTCTTATCGGTGCTACTGCTATGGCTGGTGCCATTGGTGCTGGTGGTGTAGGTGATTTGGCCCTTACCTATGGTTATGAACGGTTGAACTTTCCATTGATGTTATTTACCGTTGTTATTTTAATTATTTTTGTTCAAATTATTCAAACCATAGGTAACTACTTTGCACATCGTGCGCGTCGTTCCTAATTTGATGAAATAGATTTTAGTTATATGGATTGTGAAAGTATAGGAGAATGTACTATGAAATTTAAAAAACTCCTTGCCCTTGGTGTGGCATTAGTATTTAGCGTAGCTTTTATCGCAGGTTGCGGTTCTAATAATAGCGATAATGGTGCTAAAAAAGAATTAACCTATAGTAAATCTCAAGGCCCTTATTCTGAATTGTTTGAAAAAGGTGTAAAACCAATTTTAGAAAAACAAGGCTATACCTTTAAAGGTGTAGATATGTCTGACTTGGTACAAGCAGACCAAGTATTGAGTGATGGTGAAGTTGATTTTAATGTTGAACAACATACAGCATACATGAAAAACTTCAACGAAAAACAAAATGGCCATCTTGTAGCCTTAACTCCAATTCCAACAGTACCAGCAGGGATCTTTAGTGGTTCTAAAACATCTCTAGATCAAGTGGCAGATGGCGACACAATTGCAGTACCTAATGATGCATCCAACATGGCTCGTGCTTATGCGCTATTGCAAAAAATCGGTTGGATTAAACTTGATCCTAACAAAGATTTAGCAACAGTAACACAAGCGGATATTGTTGAAAACCCTAAACATCTTAAATTTACAGAAATGAAATCCCTTACAATTCCTTCTGTACGTACTGATTTTGATTATATCGTTATTACAGGTGCTATTATCTATAATGCAAAAATCGATCCTAAATCCGCATTGGCAAATGAAGATGTATTGCCACAATGGTTATTACAACTTGTAGTTAATGAGAAAAATAAAGATGCACAATGGGCAAAAGACATTGTAGCAGCTTACCAATCTCAAGAATTCAAAGACTACATGGAGAAAAATAATAACGGTTTATGGTTTGTACCAAAAGGTGAATAATTGATAGAAAAACGTACTATACATGTGCACAAATAAAATAACCGCTGATAAGTTACTACTTGTCAGCGGTTATTTTGCCGTTTACAGAATAATCTCAGGAGATTTCCATGTGTAAGATTGATAAAATTATTATTCTATACTGTCATTCCTACAGCATAGTTTTCATATAGTTTCTTATAGTATCCGTTAAGTGTCATGAGTTCATCATGTGTCCCTTGTTCTACAATGGTGCCGTTTTCTACCACTAGTAGGAAGTCCGCATTTTTTATTGTAGACAAGCGATGGGCGATTACGATACTGGTTCGACCTTTGAGGAGTGTGTTCATCGCTTTTTGAACCTCTACTTCGGTACGGGTATCTACGTTAGCCGTTGCTTCGTCAAGGATGAGAATGCTAGGATCAGCTAAGAAGGCCCGAGCGATGGTAATTAATTGGCGTTGACCTTGGGAGAGATCATCACCACCTCGGTTGAGCATCGTATCATATCCATTGGGTAATGTACGGATAAAGTGATCTGCCATGGCAAGCCTTGCGACATACTCGATTTCTTCACGTGTAGCATTTGGCTTGCCGTAGCCAATGTTATCGGCGATAGTACCCGTGAAAATCCAAGCGTCTTGCAATACCATTCCTACCGTATTATGTAAGCTTTCACGAGATAAATCCCGAATATCCACACCGTCAATGGTGATGCGACCATTTTTAATGTCATAGAAGCGCATGATGAGATTCACTAATGTGGATTTGCCAGCTCCGGTAGGCCCTACGATGGCTACCATAGAGCCAGCTGGAATGTGAATATTAATATCCTTCATAAACACATTGGACGGTGTATAACCAAAATCAACATGCTCAAAATCAATTGTCCCCGTATGAGCTTGATTACTTGGTTGATTGGCCGTCATAGATGTGTTAGTACTAATAGCGTCTCTATCAGTTTTTGATGAGCTGTTGGATAATGTCAATTTTCCATCATCAATTTCAGATGGGGCATCAATTACCTCGTAAATACGGCCTAAGGCGGCAGCGGTTTCTTGGAATTTTGTCATAATATAGGAACTACGAGATAGGGGATCGGATACCTGACCTACATAGAGGAAGAATGCCTGAATATCCCCAATGGAAATGGACCCACGTAATACCATGAGACCGCCTTGAATAGCGACGAGGCAATAGGTAAATTGATTTAAAAATTTTACGAGAGGCTCTACAAGCTGACTGGTGAAAGCAGCATTTCGCATACTTTTAAATAGATTGTCATTCAGTATATTTACTTGGCGAGTTGTAGTCTCTTCTAGACCAAAGGTTTGAATAATTGGCTTGCCTACAACGATTTCTTCTATGCCACTGTTGAAAGCTCCTAATGCATTCTGATTTCTAAGATACACGAGGCGGGCTCGTTTAGATAGCCACGTTAAGCATACGATACCAATCAGTATGATGACGATGATGGATGTTCCCAAAATTGGACTGATCCAGAGCATCATTGCAGTGGCGCCGATGATTCCGATAATGACGGACACGAGACCGGGCACACCTTCACCTATCGTTTCAGCAACGGCATCCAAATCAGAGGTTAGACGGCTTAGAAGATCACCACGTTGGTGATCGTGAAAGTATTCGATAGGCAATGAGTATAAGTGAGTACTCATGCGTGTACGCAAGGCGAGCACTGTTTTTGATCCAATGGAGGCCATCATGTATTCGCCGAAGTATGTGAATAAAGCATGACCTCCATAGATGGCAATAAGCCAGAGGATGATTGTATCAATAGAGGCGAATATGGTATTAATGTCTTGGTTTGTTTGTAATCCACTGATAATAGCATCTACGACCTTGCCAAGTAATACTGGAGCTGATACCTCAAACATAGCTGCTGTGATAAGGGCTAAGATGAGTAGTGCTAGCCAACCCCATTGGCTTTTAGAATCGATCAGGAAACGACGTAATGGGCTCATGCTGTCAACTCCTGAGATGCTAAAATTTGTTTATATACGGTAGAGTTTTCAGCTAACTCATCATGAGTGCCATACCCTGCCACTTGACCTCTGTTGATGATTAAGATGTGGTCTGCCTTTTTGGCAGCACTTACTTTTTGCTCTACAGAGATGAGAGCGGGGCGATTGTCCTTTTGCAATTCCTCATGTAATACGGTGCGAACGGCACGCTCTGTGGTGCCGTCGAGAGCAGAGAAACTATCATCGAATATAAATAAATCAGGTTTGCGCACGAGCGCTCTAGCCATGGCAAGACGTTGGCGTTGACCTCCAGATAGATTAGTACCACCTTGGGAGACGATATATTGGTAACCACCTTCAAGGCGACTAATAAATTCATCCGCCTTAGATAATTGGCATGCATTTTCTATATCTTGAACTGAAATATCTTGGCTTGGTGCAGCACCGTAACGGATGTTCATTTCTACAGTCCCTGTAAATAAGTAGGCTTTTTGTGGGACATAACCGATGCGTGAGCGTAAGTCATCTACATTCCATTCATAGATGGATTTGCCTTTGAAGAGAATGTCTCCAGACTCAATGGAGAATAGGCGAGGGATTAGGTTTGTAATCGTACTTTTACCAGAACCAATGTCACCCATAATAGCCAATGTTTCACCGTGATGAACAGTAAAGGAAATATTTTCTAAAGCCGGCGATTCTGCATTATCGTAACGGAACGTAACATTGCGAAATTCCAGAAGTGGAGTATCATCGTTTGCCGATGCCGATGCCGATGCCGATGCCGATGCCGATGCCAAATCTATAAAATTTTTACTATCTTTTTGGTTAACTATATAATAGGTGTCTAAATTTGTATTTTTATTATATGGTTCAGGGAATGTATCAGAGTTTTCGTGTTCCAATAATTCTCGAATACGGGTGTAACATACGATAGCTTCGGGTATATCTATGATGACGAAAATAGCCATGAGCATGCTTAAGAGAATAAGATTAGCGTACTCAATAACAGCCATAATGTCACCTATTTGTAGGGAGCCTATGCTTACGTTATAGCCTCCGAGCCAAAGGATAGCAACGGTACTCATGTTAAAGAGAATTAATATAGTCGGTAAACCAATAGCAAAGGTTTGGCGTAATCTTTTATTAAGTTGAGCTGTTTCTGTAAAAATTTCTATTTCTTTAGTATTTTCGTAATGTCTTCTATTGAAAGCTCGTATAACAGGCATGCCCACAATATGATCACGTACCATATCGGTAATAGTATCTAGTTTTAGTTGTAATGCTTTAATAATAGGTAAGGCGCGACTTTCAATAAAGATTATGGTTAGTATCATGAACGCCATAACAGCGAGGATGACGAGACCTAGTTGCCAGCTCTTATAGAAGGTTAGTCCTAGACCAATACATATCATGAGAGGCATAGGGAGAATCATATTTAAACCTTCTCCTAGAACTGATTGAATTTTCTCAACGTCTCGGCTGGTCCGCATGAGTATGGTGCCTGTACCAAAGTGTGTAAAGTCGCGTAGTGAAAAGGCTTGTATAGCTTTCACTAAATTGTCGCGCAATATTTTGCCTATAGAGGCTGAAATATGAGCGCTCATAGCAACACCTAGGATGGCAGACGATACTGTTAATAGTGCAACGATAAGCATCGTTGCACTAGAGTTAGTAATCATCTCTAAATCACCATGGAGGACACCGTCATTGATGATGGTAGCCGTTAAGGTTGGTATATATAAAGTGCCTGCTACATTGAGTAACGAAAGAAGTGACACTATGATAATAGAAAACCATAAAGGTTTTATATAATTAGAAATTAGCTTCATTTCAATCCTTTCGACATATCTTTCGATATATTAGTAATTTTCGATGTTTATATTATATTGTATAAAACCAAAAATATCTAGTAAAAACTATTACTAAAAGTTTAGTATCAATCAATAAGTATTATGACGAATATTATATTTTCACTAAAAATATTCTGCTATACTGTATTTGCAATTTTGTAGTTTTATTTTTAGTAAGGAGTGTTCCTAATGAAGTTGAATTGGAAATTATTCGCACCGCTTGTAGTAGCTATTCTTGTATGGCTCATCGGTGCGCCTGAAGGCCTTAGTCCAAATTCTTGGATTTATGTAAGTATTTTTGCAGGCCTCGTGGTGGGGTTGATTTTAGAACCAATGCCACCAGCTTTTATCGGTATCATTGCTGTTACCGTATCTATGTTATTTAAGGTTGGTCCAGCACCTATTGTGGATAAAGCAACTGGTGTAGCAAAGGCTATTACGGATGCTCAAGCTATCAGCTGGGGGCTTAGCGGTTTCTCTAATGCCATCGTGTGGTTGATATTCGCAGCATTTATGATCGGTATCGGTTATGAAAATTCTGGCCTTGGCCGACGTATTGCATTGTTCCTCGTAGCCAAGCTTGGAAAGTCCTCTTTAGGCCTTGGTTATGCCATTGCTATTACTGACCTTGTGTTGGCTCCATTTATTCCAAGTAATGCGGCTCGTTCTGGTGGTACGATTTATCCAATCGTATCCAGTATTTGTCCGATGTTCGATTCTTATCCAGATAAGAATCCTCGTAAAATTGGTTCTTATTTAAATTGGGTAGCATTGGCAACAACTTGTGTATCTAGTTCTATTTTCTTGACTGGTGCGGCGCCAAATCCATTGGCTCTTGAATTGTCTGCTAAGTCGGGTATCGTAGCTGCCAACTGGGGTACATGGTTCTTAGCATTCTTGCCAGTAGGTATTATTCTATTTATCATTACACCATTGTTGACGTATGTATTCTGCAAACCGGAGGTAAAAGGTTCCCCTGAAATTGCAGCATGGGCAAAGGATGAATATAAGAAATTAGGCTCCATGACACGCAGTGAAATCTTCATGGCCTTGATTTCTGTATTGGCTCTCGTATTGTGGATTGGTGCTTCTACATTTAAAATCAACCCAACTACAACGGCTTTAATTGTTATTATCTTGATGATTTTTACTAAGATTATGACTTGGCAAGATTTCCTTGCTAACAAACCAGCATGGAATGTTTTGACTTGGTTTGCCACACTTGTGCCGATGGCTTCTGGGCTTAAGAATGTAGGCTTCTTGGAATGGCTTGCTAAATCTGCAGGTGGTTCTTTAGTTTCTTTAGATCCAACAATGGCTGTTCTTGGCTTGTTATTAGCATTTTGCTTACTTCGTTACTTCTTTGCTTCTGGCACCGCTTATGTAACAGCTATGGTAGGTTTGTTTGCTACTTTAATTCTTCAGATTCCTGGTGTTGATCCAGCTCAAGTTATGTTGATTCTTTTAGTACCAATGGGAATTATGGGGATTCTTACCCCTTATGGTACTGGTCATAGCCCAATTTGGTTTGCTAGTGGCTATAATAAAGGCCCTGAATTTTGGAAACTAGGTGCTATCTTTGGGATTATCTACCTTGCTATATTCATTGTGGTGGGTATTCCATGGATTCAGTTCGTAATGCCACTTTTAGGATAGCTTTCCGCCGCCATATGTCTCTCTGCGCTCCATTCGCTGCAAGTCGCTGGACAGACATATGGCGGCTTCTTCTATCTCAAAATGGCAATACTCACTTCGGGAGTAGCAAGTCGAGCTTACAGAACACTACGAGGGGCTTTCCTTATATCCGAAAATGGTATAACTCACTTCGGGCGGGCAAGTCGCTGGACAGACATATGGCGGCTTCTTCTATCTTAAAATGGCAATACTCGACAAATCTAAAAAAATAAATATAATATTGATGTGATAGTAAATATCTTTATTTGGGGTTTCTGATGGAGGTGGTTTATTATTATGTCTGCTACAGAGCGTGTTGTACAGTCGATTTTATATGAGTTGGGCTGTGTTATGATTGGCTGGTCGGTGATGCAGTTTGTTCCTCATGAGGGTCAGCCTCTTGCTTTGATGGTTATTTTTTCCTTACTGGCTATGGCTTGGAATTTTGTGTTTAACTGGATATTTGATAAACTAGTACCAGGTGATCGATTAGCACGAGGGCCTGTAATCCGTACAGTTCATGCGGTATTGTTTGAAGGTTTATTTATGCTTGCCACAGTACCGATTATTATGTACATGATGCATATGAGCTTTTGGCTGGCCTTTGTTACAGATATAACGATGACATTAGTCATATTAGGTTATACGTATGTTTATAATTGGGTATATGATCGGGCACGTTTATTATTTGTAGAAGCTTAGTTTTAATATATGAGGTAGGTACCTCTTGAAAAATCTATATCGTATAGTAGGAGGTTCTTATGTCTACAAAATCTATTACAGGTACAGGTCTCTTGTTGGCCGTTGCCTTATTGGCGCAAAGCTTGCGCCTCATGTTTCCATTTATTCCAAACCAGGTGAGTATGTTCCTCATCGGTTCCATTACATCTGCTACATTTGTGCTTGCAACGTGGCGCTATGGTTGGAAGAATGGACTCGTCATCGCCTGGATTGCTCCAGTAGTAGCGCATTTACAAGGTATGTTGCCGTTGCCACCATTTATTTTGATTACGGCTCTTGGTACGACTGCGTATGTATTCGTAGCCCACTGGTTAGAACATAAACCAAAGGCATTGCTTATCATTGTGGCTGCTTTGGTAAAAGCCGGCGTACTCTTTGGAGGGTATTCCTTGTTCTTCTCCTTGTTCCAATTTCCACCAAAGATTGTAAATACCATGCTTTTCGTATCTAGTTGGCCGCAATTGGTAACTTCGTCATTAGGTATAATTTTGGCATTACTTATTACTAAACGCACTAAAAATTAGGTCAACTTAACTTAGAGTTATGACAACCCATTCAAAATATATATGACCTTTTAAGGGCACTCAAGACCTATGAGTGCCCATTTTTGTTGACCGTAATCATTGTCTACTTTTATAATTAATATATTGTATACAAATATGAGGAGTTGATAGGAATGAAATTTAATACAAAATGTGTTCACGGCAGTGGCAAACCAGATAGCACTGGTGCAATTTCCCCTGCAATCTATATGTCTAGTACATTTTCCCATCCAAAGTTGGGGGATACAACAGGTTATCAATATTCGCGCGAGTCTAATCCAACGCGTGACCGATTGGAACAATTGATAGCTGGCCTTGAAGAAGGCACAGATGCATTGGCATTTTCCTCCGGTATGGCAGCTGTGGACGCAGTATTCCATCTATTCTCCTCTGGGGATCATATCATCTTGGGTGATGACTTGTACGGTGGCTCTATCCGCATGTTCACGAATATTTACGAGCAAAATGGTATCGAGTTTACGTATGTAGGCACTTCTGATCTTGACGCGGTGAAAGCGGCTTTTAAACCGAATACAAAGGCTGTATATATTGAAACACCGACAAATCCTATGATGGAGATAACCGATATTCGTGCACTTTGTGCATTGACTCACGAACGCAATGCGCTAGTAATCATCGACAATACCTTCTTGAGCCCATACTTCCAAAAACCATTGACCTTGGGTGCCGATATTGTTGTTCATAGTGGTACAAAATTCATCGGTGGTCATCACGATGTAATTTCTGGTTTTACTATTGTAAAAGACGAAGAAATCGCTGCAAAATTGCGTTTAACATATAAAACCGTAGGTGCATGTTTATCTGCTATGGATAGCTGGCTCGTTATTCGCGGTGTAAAAACATTGGCTCTACGCATGGAGCAACATCAAAAGAATGCCATTGCTCTTGCTGAATGGCTAAAAAAACAACCAAAAGTAACTAAAGTTTTGTTCCCAGGCCTTCCAGAACATCCTGGTTATGAAATCAATAAAGCCCAAACAACAGGCTTTGGAGGCATGCTATCCTTTGAAGTAGACAGCGAAGAAACGGCTAAACAAGTATTAGAAGGTATTAAGCTTATTCAATTCGCTGAAAGTCTTGGTGGTACAGAATCCTTGTTGACATACCCTGTAACGCAAACACATCCAGATTTAAAACCGGAAGATGCAGAACGTAAAGGTATTACACGTCGTTTGTTGCGTTTATCTGTAGGGATTGAAGATACAGAAGACTTGATTGCAGACTTGGAACAAGCTTTTAATAAATAAAGGAGTTCCTATGGGACAATATAACTTTGATCAAATTTTAGATAGAACGCACACGAAATCTTTAAAATATGATTTTGCTGTAAAACGAGGCAAACCTGCGGATGTGTTGCCATTCTGGGTAGCGGATATGGATTTTGAAATTCCCCCTGAATTGAAGCAAATTTTATTAGACCGCGTAAACCATGGTGTGTTCGGATATACCGAGTCCGACGACGAATACTTTGATGTGTTACAAAATTGGTTTAGCACTCGTTTTAACTGGATTCCAGAACAAAAATGGCTTGTTAAAACGCCTGGGATTGTATTTGCTTTGGCGATGGCGGTGCGAGCTTTCACCAAGGAGGGTGAAGGTGTGCTCATCAACCAACCAGTGTACTACCCATTTAGCATGGTTATTGATGACAACAATCGGCATCTTATCAATGTGCCGCTCATCAAAGGCGAAGAGAGATATACTATCGACTTTGAAGGCATTGAGCGAGCTATCGTTGAGGAAAATGTTACATTATTCCTCTTGTGTAACCCCCATAATCCGGTAGGACGCGTGTGGACTGAGGACGAGTTGAAACGCCTCGGCGATATTTGTATTAAACATAATGTGCTCATTGTGAGCGATGAAATCCATGCAGATTTTGTATGGAAAGGGCATACGCATAAGGTCTTTGCCGCTCTTGGTGAAAGCTATGCAGAACACTGTATTGTATGTACAGCACCTAGTAAGACCTTCAACATTGCAGGCTTACAAGTAAGTAATATTTTCATTCCTAATGATTCCTTACGCCGCCGTTTTATCAAAGAAATCGATCGTGCTGGTTATAGCCAATTGAACACGATGGGGATTGTGGGCTGTGAAGGGGCCTACAAAGTAGGGGCTCCTTGGCTTGATGAATTGAAAGAATATATTCAAGACAATATTCAATTTACCATCGACTATATAGCAAAATATATGCCAAAAATCCATGTGTATCGGCCTGAAGGGACATATCTCATGTGGCTAGATTGTTCTCAATTGCCGCTGAGCCCTAAAGAGCGAGATGAATGGATCGTTAATGATGCCAAGTTATGGCTCGATACGGGTTCTATGTTTGGCATCGATGGGGAGGACTTTGAACGCATTAATGTTGCTTGTCCTCGTAAAATATTAGAAGAAGGGCTCGAATCTTGGCGCCGTGCCTATGAGGCTAAGGGCTTTTAATTAGATTAGGTTATCAAATTGTAGAATATGTAGAGGTGACATTATGCCTATTAAAGTAATAAAAAATTTACCGGCCATAACGAAATTAGCTCAAGAGAATATTTTCGTTATGGATACTGAGCGGGCGGAAAATCAACAGATCCGACCTTTGCAAATTTTGCTAGTCAATTTGATGCCTACTAAAGAAGTGACGGAGACGCAAATTTTGCGTGCTCTCAGTAATAGCCCATTGCAAGTTAATTTAACATTGTTGCATACCGCATCTCGTAAGGCTAAAAATACAGATGAACAATATTTAGAAACTTTCTATCGTACTTTTGATGAGGTAAAAGACCAGTTCTTTGACGGTATGATTATTACCGGTGCTCCTGTTGAGTTAATGCCTTTTGAAGAGGTAGACTATTGGTCTGAACTCGTAGAAATTATGAACTGGGGCGAAGAACATGTATATTCGACCTTCTATATCTGTTGGGGGGCTCAAGCTGGTTTATATCATCACTTTGGTATTAACAAATCTATTATGGATGAGAAATTATTCGGTGTTTATGAACACGATATTTATAATGATCGACCAGTGCTCATGCGTGGATTTGATGAAAAGTTTTGGATGCCACATTCTCGTCACACTACAGTTTCTTTGCAACAAATTAAGGAAAATCGTGACTTGGAACTTTTGGCTGGGTCTGAACCAACAGGTGCTGCTATCGTTCGTAGTTTAGATAATAAGCATATCTTTGTATTTGGTCATGCCGAATACGATTGGGACACACTTAACCGTGAGTACGTGCGGGATATCAAAAAAGGTATGGATATTGCAGTTCCTGAAAACTACTTCCCGGATAATGATCCAAAACAACGTCCCATCGTGCGCTGGCGCTCTGTAAGTACACTATTATTTACAAACTGGTTGAACTACTATGTATACCAAGAAACACCGTACATCATTGAACAAATCCAAAAAATGAAATTTGAACGGGATAAAAATTTAGGCGCTTACATCTAAATGTAAGTACTTATTTCTAATCTATTGATAGTAATATGTACCCCTAATTACTTCTAACATTTCTCAAGGGAACTAGTTCTTTGGAAGTAATTAGGGGATTTTTATTTTTCATAAAATGATTTAGTTCGCATTAGAGTCTTTGGTAAAAGTTTTTATCGTCCTTTGCTTACCATAGTTTAAAGTTATGGAGAAGACCATATAAAAAATAGTAGACATATTTTTTAAAACATAGTACTATACTAGGCATAAAGAATGAACTCAATTCACAGTTAATATAAAGGAGTTGTTATAATGAGCAAACAATACAGATTTGAAACATTACAATTACATGCTGGTCATACCGTGGATCCAACAGGTTCTCGTGCAGTACCTATTTACCAAACTACATCTTTCGTATTTAAAGATGCAGAAGAAGCAGCAGGCCGTTTTGCATTGACTAATCCTGGTGGTATTTACTCTCGCCTTGGCAATCCTACTACAGATGTATTGGATGCTCGTGTAGCACAACTTGAAGGCGGTGCAGCTGGTATCGCAGTAGCATCTGGTTCTGCAGCGGTTACGTACTCTATTTTAAATGTAGCAGATGCTGGTGATAATATTGTTGCTGCATCCACATTGTATGGTGGTACTTATAATTTGTTTACTGCTACATTGCCTCGTTTGGGGATTCAAACTAAATTCGTAAATCCGGATCATTTGGAAGAATTTGAAGCAGCTATCGATGAAAAGACTAAAGCCGTTTATATCGAATCTATTGGTAACCCTGGTATTAATCTTATCGATGTACAAGCCATAGCTGATATTGCACATAAACACAATATCATCTTGATTGTAGACAATACATTTGCATCTCCATACTTATTCCGTCCATTAGAACATGGTGCTGACGTAGTTGTACACTCTGCTACTAAATACCTTGGTGGTCACGGTACAACATTGGCTGGCGTAGTTGTAGAATCTGGTAAATTCGACTATAAAGGTTCTGGTAAATACCCTGGCTTCTCCGAAGGTGACGAACACTACAATGGATTAGTATTTGGTAATTTGCCAATCCCATTCACTGTAAAAATTCGTGCTCAATTACTTCGTGATACTGGTGCATGCATTACTCCACTTGCAGCATGGCAAATCTTACAAGGTATTGAAACATTGTCCTTGCGCGTAGAACGTCACGTAGAAAATGCTCGTAAAGTAGTAGATTTCTTGACTAAACATCCTAAAGTAGCATGGGTAAGCTATCCAGAATTAGAAGACAGCAAATACAAAGCTTTGGCGGATAAATACTTCCCTAAAGGTGTTGGTGCTGTATTCACATTCGGTGTAAAAGGTGGAAAAGAAGCAGGTATTAAACTTGTTGACTCTTTGGAAATCTTCTCCAACTTGGCTAACGTAGCAGATGCTAAATCTCTTGTTATTCATCCTGCATCTACAACACATGCACAACTTAACGAAGAACAACAAAAATCTGCTGGCGTAACACCAGATATGATCCGTGTATCCATCGGCCTTGAAAATATCGATGATATCATCGAAGACTTGGCACAAGCTTTAGATAAAGCATAATTTTCGTACCTCTTGTTTGGAAAACTATAGATCAAACCTTTAAAACTTACAAATGACATCCTTAAGCTGAACTTTGCTTAAGAAATAGAACACATAACTATCAAACCTATAAAACTTATACAAAAGGCCTCCCGCTGGGAGGCTTTTTTGTTATTAGTGTGTTGTTGTATTTATAAGAATGAAATGTTGTGTAGGTGTAATATAATCTTGATAGAATGGGCATAAAAAGACCTTGGATTTAATGATCCAAGGTCTTTAAGGGAGTATAGTGTGTGTAACGTTTGGTCTGTGGTGTGTGAGCACAGACCGTTTTCCTATTGTGTGAGATAGGATTTAGGGAGTCCGTGGTTAGTGTTACGGGCTCTCTGAGAGTGTGTTAGAGAGTGTATCCAAAGGATACAGTGTGTATAGTATGTGTGTTATATGTGTAGTGTGTCATCTAAGTGGGTTAGGATAGGGTTTCACTTGATGAAATGAAAATCTTAGTATTTTGTGTTTTTAACTTTAGCGCTAATAACTTTACCGGATGTAGCGTCTACTTTTACTTCAGCATTTTTACCGCCGCCAGTTGTCATATCAAATTCATATACAACTCTGCCGTTTTCACGTTCAACGGTCCAATCCATAGTTTGGAAATCGGAACCAACTTTTTCCATAGCTTTTGTTTCAGCTACTTCAGGAATGATGATGTTTTGAACGTTAATTGTTTTAGAAGCTTTGGAGTAACCTTTTACTTCTTTACCAACAATTTGACCAGATGCTTCGTCTACTTTAAGCTCTACTTCACGGTTGCCATAATAACCTTCTACTTCATAGTAAGGATTATGTTTTGCGTCATAAGAAATAGATTTTACAGTAGCGCCAGGGAATTGTTGTTGGAATACTGTAACAGCGCCCATATAGTCAACAGAATAGTTAGCTTGTGCGGATGGAGCAACGCTACCAACACCATTCCAGTTGCTATGGTTGTTGTAACCATGGTTGCTAGCTGCACCAACTACACCTGCTAATAATACTGTACTAACGCCAAATGCACATAGTACTTTGGATACTTTCTTAACATTTTTCATAAGCAATGCCTCCTGATACCAAATTATAATTTTCGTTTAGTTACGATTTTGTGAAAGTAGATTTTACTCAATCTACTTATGTATAATTTAATCTTGTTATATGAAAATAAGGTGAAATTAGATGATTTTTGTATGAAGATGAGTATATCTTT
>OBWK01000359.1_pt1 | contig 26095 bp, 20 predicted proteins | sample 1495251 | NCBI WGS metagenome assembly OBWK01 (sample SAMEA2580065, study PRJEB22360) | human gut metagenome | biome: human gut; feature: human-associated habitat; material: faeces | place: Denmark | collected 2008/2010 | reverse complement strand
GTATTTATCGTTCATATCTTTGCCGGTTTCATACATCGTCTCGATCACTTTATCGAGTGAAACACGCGGTGCCGAGGTGCGGCGCATCGCCATCCGCGCGGCGTTTACTGCTTTCACGGCATTAATGGCATTACGTTCAATGCACGGGATTTGTACCTGTCCGGCAACCGGATCGCAGGTCAGCCCAAGGTTATGCTCCATCGCGATTTCCGCCGCATTGCATACCTGCGCCGGACTGCCACCCAGTAGTTCAGTTAACCCTGCCGCTGCCATTGAACAGGCCACGCCAATCTCCCCCTGACAGCCGACTTCCGCGCCAGAGATGGAGGCGTTCATTTTATACAGCGCGCCAATTGCCCCCGCTGCCAGAAAATAGCGGGCAATTGACCGCTCGTTTACCGGACGACGGAACTTATCGTAATAAGCCAGCACTGCCGGAATAATGCCGCACGCACCGTTAGTCGGTGCCGTTACCACGCGCCCGCCAGCTGCGTTTTCTTCACTAACCGCCAGCGCGTACATGTTGATCCAGTCGATGACATTCATCGGATCGTTAGAGATGTTATCGCTGGAAACCAGTTGACGACGCAGCGCTACGGCACGGCGCGGCACATTGAGCGGACCAGGCAGCACGCCTTCAGTATTCATTCCACGTTCAATACCGTCATGCATCACTTGCCAGATACGGGCAAACCCTGCGTCAATTTCCGCTTTACTGCGCAGCGCCAGCTCGTTGTGCATCATCAGGCCAGATATAGACAGGCCGTTGTGATCACACATTTTCAGCAGTTCACCTGCTGAGTGGAAATCGTAAGGTACGGGTGTTTCGACATCGTGCGACAGGCCGAAGTGTTCTTCTTCGACAATAAACCCGCCGCCGACAGAGTAATAGGTTTTGCTTAATAGCTCTTCCTGTCCCTTCCAGGCAGTGATCCGCATTCCGTTCTCATGGCGAGGCAACATTTCGGGATGGAAGATAATGTTCTTTGCTACAGGAAAATCAACAATATGCGCGCCAGAAGCCACCGGCAACCGCCCGCTGCGCGTCACTAACTCTATAAATGCAGGGATCTCATCAATGACAACATCCTGCGGACTGTTTCCTGCCAGTCCCATGATGATGGCGACATCCGTGGCATGGCCTTTGCCCGTCAGTGACAACGACCCGTACAGATCGACCACAATATGGCTCGTCGCGGTTAATAAGCCGCTACTTTCCAGCCGATCAATAAAACTTTTTCCGGCATTCATTGGCCCCACAGTATGCGAACTGGAGGGACCAATCCCAATTTTGAAAATATCGAATGCACTAATCATATCCACACCCTCGGATTGCCGTTCAGTGAAGTGGAGCGGAACGACCTTGCGACCGTCCCGCTCACGAGGCTTTACGCACTACGTACTGCGATGGCTTCAATTTCCAGCTTCACATCTTTCGGCAAACGCGCGACCTGCACACAGCTCCGGGTCGGGTAGGTCGCCTGATGTTCATCGAAGAACTGCTTATAGACTTCATTGATGGTGGCAAAATCATTCAGATCGGTGATGAACACGGTCATCTTGATGATATCGCCCACACTCAGCCCGGCAGCAACCACGATCGCTTTGACGTTTTCGAGGCTTAAACGCGCCTGATCTTGCACATCAGCCGGGATCTCACCGGTCTGTGGGCAAACCGGAATTTGCCCGGAGGTGAAGACCATGCTGCCTAAATCAACGCCCTGAACATAAGGGCCGATTGCGCCTGGGGCACGTTGCGTTTCGATAATCTTTTTCATACATCCTCCGGCGTCAGAGCGCCTGGGTAAAGGTACGTGAAATAACATCCTGTTGCTGTTCACGGGTCAGTGCGTTGAAGCGCACGGCGTAGCCAGAGACACGGATTGTCAGGTTAGGATATTTTTCCGGGTGCTCGATGGCATCCAGCAGCATTTCCCGATTCATTACGTTGACGTTGAGGTGTTGACCGCCTTCGACATCCGCTTCGTGGTGGAAATACCCATCCAGCAGGCCGACAAGGTTCGTTTTACGTATCGGATCTTCTTTGCCCAGCGCCGCAGGGACGATGGAGAAGGTGTACGAGATCCCATCTTTGGCGTAGGTGAATGGCAGTTTCGCCACCGACGTCAATGAGGCTACGGCGCCTTTGCGATCACGACCGTGCATCGGGTTAGCGCCCGGCGCGAACGGTGTTCCGGCGCGGCGACCGTCCGGCGTGTTCCCGGTTTTCTGGCCATACACCACGTTAGAGGTGATAGTCAGAATCGATTGAGTCGGCACAGCATTGCGATAGGTTGGCAGAGCTTTAATTTTCTTCATAAAGCGTTCAACCAGATCGCAGGCAATGCTGTCTACGCGCTCGTCGTTGTTGCCATACTGCGGATATTCGCCGTCGATTTCGAAATCCACCGCCAGGCCGTTTTCGTCACGGATTGGTTTCACGCGAGCATATTTGATGGCAGACAGGGAGTCCGTTGCCACCGACAGGCCCGCGATGCCGCACGCCATGGTGCGATAGACATCACGATCATGTAGCGCCATCAGCGAAGCTTCGTAGCTGTACTTGTCGTGCATGTAGTGAATGATATTCAGCGCGCTGATGTACTGTACCGCCAGCCAGTCCATGAAGTGGTCGAGGCTATCCATCACTTTGTCGTAGTCCAGCACGTCATCCATCAACGGAGCCGTTTTCGGGCCAACCTGAATCTTCAGCTTCTCGTCCATTCCGCCGTTGATTGCGTACAGTAGCGTTTTCGCCAGGTTAGCGCGCGCACCGAAGAACTGCATCTGCTTACCAATCACCATTGGGCTGACGCAACAGGCAATCGCGTAATCGTCGCTATTGAAGTCAGTACGCATCAGATCGTCGTTTTCATACTGCAAAGAGGATGTGACGATAGACACCTGCGCGGCATATTTTTTGAAGGCAATCGGCAAGGCTTCCGACCACAGAATAGTCAGGTTAGGTTCCGGTGCAGGCCCCATAGTGTGCAGGGTGTGTAAATAGCGGAAGGAGTTTTTGGTCACCAGGGTTCGACCGTCCAACCCCATCCCGCCGATCACTTCCGTCGCCCAGATCGGGTCGCCGGAGAACAGCGAATCAAATTCCGGCGTACGCAAGAAGCGTACCATACGGATCTTCATGATGAAGTGGTCGATCAGTTCCTGTGCCTGCTGCTCATTGAGTACGCCTGCTTTAAAGTCGCGCTCAATGTAGATATCGAGGAACGATGCCGTGCGCCCCAGCGACATCGCGCCGCCATTTTGCGATTTCACTGCCGCCAGGTAAGCGAAGTAGAGCCACTGCACGGCTTCTTGTGCATTCTGCGCTGGACGAGAGATATCAAAGCCATATTTCGCCGCCATTTCCTGAATCTGTAACAGCGCACGGCGATGTTCTGCCAGTTCCTCACGCAGACGAATGGTGGCTTCGAGATCTTCGCCTTTTTCCAGACGGGACTGGAGATCGGCAAACTGCAGTTCGCGTTCACGTACCAGATAACTGATGCCGTACAGTGCCACACGGCGATAGTCACCGATGATACGCCCACGACCATAACCATCTGGTAAACCGGTCAGTACACCAGATTTACGGCAGCGCAGCATATCCGGTGAGTAAGTATCAAATACGCCCTGATTATGGGTTTTACGCAGATCGGTAAAGATGTATTCAAATTCGCTATCCATTTCACGACCATACGCGTGGAATGAACTTCTAATCATATTAATGCCGCCGAACGGATGCAGCGCACGCTTTAATGGCGCATCCGTTTGCAGACCCACTATTTTTTCCAGCGGCTGGTCAATATATCCCGCGTCATGAGCGGTAATTGTGGTGGCAATATTGGTATCGAAATCCAATGGCGCGTGAGTCGCATTTTCGATACGGATGCCTTCCATGACTTTTTCCCACAATTCCGTGGTGGCAGGCGTCGCTTCGGCGAGAAAAGATTCATCGCCTTCATAAGGTGTATAGTTATGTTGAATAAAATCGCGGACATTAATTTCGTTTTTCCAGTCCGTACCTTTAAAGCCAAGCCATGCGTCGGCGTACAGCTTATCGCTGGTATCAATATCTACCTTCATGAAAAATAATCTCTCTACAATACTTCAACTAAATTATGCAAATTCTGCGGGCGCGTTCACTTTGCCTAAATGAATGGCATCCAAAGCAATCATTTTTTCTTCGTTAGTCGGAATTACGGCGCAAATGACACGCGCATTTTCACTGGAAACAATTCGCTCTCCAAAAGAGTTAGAGCGATTATTCATTTCTGTATCAATTTCTACGCCTAATACAGCTAAATGTTCCATGACCAGACGACGAATTAAACTTGAATTCTCTCCTATTCCGCCGGTGAATATAATTCCATCCAGGCGATGTAATGAAGCAGCGTGTCCGGCAATATGACGGGCAATTCGGTGAACAAAGGTTTTAATTGCCAGTTGCGCGCGTTCGTGACCTTCATGCCAGGCTTTTTCCAGAACACGTAAATCCGAAGAAAGGCCGGAAATACCTAATAATCCCGACTCTTTATTCACTACGCGTTCCAGGTCCCCCAGGCTCTGGTTGGTTTGGCTGGCGACCCAGGACATCGCCCCGAAGTCGACATCACCACTGCGGGTACCCATCATCAAGCCTTCCAGCGGCGTCATTCCCATTGAAGTGTCAACACTCTGACCGTTGCGAACCGCGCAGATTGATGCGCCATTGCCAAGATGCGCCACAACCAGGCCGGAGTCATCTTCCGCCAGATTCAGCAGCGAATGTGCGCGCTGGGAAACATAGCGGTGCGACGTGCCGTGGAAACCATAACGGCGTACACCTAACTCTTCATAATATTTCCACGGCAGGCCGTATAAATAAGCTTCCGGAGCCATCGTCTGGTGGAAACTGGTATCAAATACCGCCACCTGAGTTACGCCCGGGAATAATTGCTGCGCCGATTCAATACCACTTAAATTGGCGTAATTATGCAGGGGTGCCAGTGGAGAAACGCGACGGATATTATCAATGACTTCATCGGTAATAATGGCGGACTCGGTAAAAATACTGCCGCCGTGAGCGATGCGGTGGCCAATTAAAGCCACACTGTCATTTAAATTCCGTTTTTCCAGTTCAAATGCAATTGCCTTCAATGCACCTTCGTAGCTGTGGTGAGCCAGCGGTGCTGGCTCTCCCCCATTTACGGATAAGAATGCATTTTCCGAGTTAATACCGTCGGCAATACCTGACATTAATACTTCACAGTCGCTGGCATTGAGTACGGAAAACTTAATCGAAGACGAACCACAGTTAATAACCAAAACAACCGGAAATTCATTCATCTCTTTTCTCATCCTGAGTTACGGATTAAAACAGTTTGTATACGATGTTCAGGATGGTCAGCAGACCAATCACGGTAACAAACACGTTATCCAGACGACCACGGTATTTCGCCAGAGACGGCGCTTTACGGATGGCATACATCGGCAACAGGCACAGCAGTGATGCGATAATCGGTGCGCCCATGGCTTCAATCAGGTCGAGGATGTTCGGGTTGGCGTAGGCAACAACCCAGGTGGAGCCCATAATGAAAATCATGCTGATAGTATTCAGTTTACCCAGCGACACTTTGGTTTTGTCACCTTTATAACCGAACTTCAGAATCAAACCATTCAGCCCTTCCAGCGTCCCCAGATAGTGACCGAAGAAAGATTTGAAAATAGCCACGAGTGCGATGATGGAAGCGGCATATTCCAGTGTAATCGCAAACGTTGTTTTGGTACCGGTCATGGACGCAAAGTGGTTAGCCAGATAAGAAAGCACTGGAATATTCTGCGCTTTCGCTTCAGCCATATTCGCCGGAGACAGCGTAAACAGGCAGCTAAAGGCAAAGAACATCACCACTGCAACCATCAGCATACTGGCGCGAGAGATGATTTGTGAACATTTACGCTCGGTGAAGTCGCGACCAAAATCTTTCTCGTACTCTTCACGTTTAGAAACCACGAAGGAAGAGACGATTGGCGAGAAGTTAAAGGAGAAAACCATGATGGAAATCCCCAGCCAGACGGTGATCAGGATACCGTCATGACCAGTTAACGACAGCGAACCGAGGTCAACCTGGTCGATAACTGCAGAGTTCCAGTAAGGGATCAGCGAAAGAGAAATCAGCACCAGGCTGGCGATAAACGGCCATACCAGATAGCTCATCACTTTAACCATCAGATCCTTACCAAACCAGATGACGAAAGCCATCAGCAGCAACAGGAACAGCGCCACAAAGCCGCGATTCAGCGGTGCAAAGCCGAGCTGGTTTTCCCAGAACGTCATAAAGGTGTTGGTAATGGTAACGCCATAAATCCACAACAGTGGGCAAATCGCGAAGAAGTACAGGAACGTGATAACCACGCCGCCAGTTTTACCAAAATGCTCTTCCACCGTTTCCGTAATGTTGCCGGAAGGGTTAGAGCCAGAAAGACACAGACGCGCCAGTGCCCGGTGGCAATAAAACGCGATGGGGTATGCTAATACCAACATCAGAAGAATCGGGATCAGTCCGCCAAAACCTGCGCGGATAGGGAAGAACAGCACCCCGGCGCCGATTGCCGTACCAAACAAGCCTAACGTCCATGTGGTATCTGATTTACGCCAGGACGATTGTTTTGTCTGGCTGGATACAATGCTATCTGAAGTACTCATATCCTATCCTCAACGAATTAATTAAGCGTCAACGAAACCGGTGATTTGAGAGACGCGAGAAAGATCGATATTGCCGCCGGAAATAATACTGACGGTTTTTCTGTTTTGAATATATTGGTCTAATTTACCGCTTAATAATGCAGCACATGCCAGAGCGCCTGCGCCTTCGGTGACGACTTTATTGCGCTGAATTAAGGCAATCATACTGTTTCTGATTTCGTCTTCGCTGACCAGCACGATGTCATCGACTAATTCACGAACGATTTCGTAAGTTAAATTACCCGGGCGGGAGACATCACAACCATCCGCCAGGGTGCCGGTAGTTCGGTGCGTAGTTATTTCTCCGGAGTGGAAAGAAGCCGCCATGCCGTGAACGTTTTCAGACTGTACGCCAATAACACGGATGGTCGGGTTGATAGATTTAATTGCCACCGCAATACCAGCAATTAAACCGCCGCCGCCAATTGGCACAATCACGTTATCGACATCATAGAGATCTTCCATAATTTCCAGACCAATCGTTCCCTGGCCAGCAATCACTTTCGGATCATCGTAAGGTGGGATAAAAATACGGCCTTCCATTTCGACAATTTCGCTCACTTTAGCAATAGTGTCGTTGAAGTTATCACCATGCAAAACGACTTCTGCGGAGTAGTCGCACGTTGCCGCGACTTTGGATTTCGGCGCACCTTTTGGCATCACCACTTTACCGTCAATACCCAGCATCGCGCAGGAGAGCGAAACCCCTTGCGCATGGTTGCCCGCAGAGCAGGCCACTACTCCTTTACGTTTTTCCGCATCAGTCAGTGAACTTAATTTATTAAATGCGCCACGAATTTTAAATGAACCAGTACGCTGCATGTTTTCGAATTTGAGGAATATTTCACCTTTGCAACGTTCACTAAAATAGTTGGAGCGAGGCATACCTGTTTTATAAATTCGCCCAGCCAGTCGTTGTTTTGCTTCAATGATGTCATCAATAGCAACCGGGAGATCGTATGTAATATGCATTATAAAACCTCTTAGCCTGAATTAAATATGTAGGTAACCGTAACCGACACCTGCAAAACAGACAGGTGGATTATTTATGTTTAAATTAAAACAAATAACTAATCAACTTCAATTAATTGCCTTCGTCTACACCCATTATAAGATGAATACTCTTTGGCTAATTCCACCAAAACCGATGCTGCTTTTTTAATACGATAATTTTTCGACCATACCGCGGCATATTGTGCCACAGGTAATGTTTCTTCAACCGGAATAGTAATAAATTGATTAGAACCAAAAGGTGATGTCATATCACAAGGAATTACAGTTAAGAAATCAGCATTGAGAACAAGATTATAAATTGTCACGACTGAGTCGGTTTTAACGATGTTTTCAATACTGATGCCATTTCTTTGTAACGTAGTAAGTAGTTCGCTGTAGTACCCCATATTGGTTTGTGGCAACACCCACTGTTCGTTCTTCAACGACTCCAGCGTGGTGGTGCCGGTGCATGTTCGGGACTTACTGGCTACCAGCACAAACTCGGACTCGAACAGCGGCTCAACATGTAAATCCTGAAGCTTCATTTCTGCGCTTAACGTACCAATCGCAAAATCCAGTCGACCGTCGCGGATTGCCGGTAAGAACGAAGACAGTTGCGCTTCATACATAGAAACCTGCGCTTTCGGGAACACCTCTTTGAACTTGTTGATCATCCCTGACATAAAAGTAAAACCAATCAATGAAGGAAAACCAAATGAGACTTCCACCACCGCCTCAGAAGACATACCGCTTATCTCATTAACCATATTTTTCATTTCACGGGTAATGGATTCGGAACGGGAGAGTAACAATTGACCGGCAGGTGTTAATGTTACACCGGTATTTTTCCGCACCACTAACTCCACACCAAAATAATCTTCAATATCGTTAATGATTTTACTGACGGCCGGTTGAGTTAACCCTAACTCTTTTGCAGCCGAGCCGATAGAACCACTTCTAATAACTTCCTGAAAGACTACCAGGTGCTGCGTTTTCGGAAGAAGAATAGTGCTCATAACGACCTACGTTAATTACCTCATTGACGGCATGAAGTGTATCAAAATGAAATGAACAGGATATGTGCGACCACTCACAAATTAACTTTCAATACTTTCCATGGCATCGTTACCAAAATTAAATACCCTTAAGCATCAACAAGTTAAAGTATAAAAATCAGCATAAACCCTGATTTTTGTCAAAAAAAATGACGGGGATAACCATATTTTATGGCGATAACATCATTCTTTATGTGGTTAATACAAAAAAGGGGCTGAGACTATATTTCAAGCAATTACCGGATAATTACCAGGCAAAATTTGAGTTAAATTTAATGAGTAAGTTCTCAAATTTTATTATAAACAAACCATTTTCAGCGATAAATAATGCGGCACGTCACATTTTTTCACGCTATTTGTTGGAGAACAAACATTTATTTTATCAATATTTTAAAATTTCGAATACAGGTATTGATCATCTAGAACAATTGATTAACGTCAACGTTTTCTCTTCTGACAGGACGTCATTTTGTGAATGCAATCGTTTTCCATAAATTCTTCTCCCCTCATAGGCAACGAAGAGCATTTTGTGTTGAGGATCACAAAACGAATAATTGCTGGTCGCCGCGATAAGGTCAGACGAAGACAACAAGGGGGATTCTCACTGTGCTTTACATCAGCGTAGGCCATAGAATGTTGCTTCGTTGACTGTAATGCCGGGTAAATGAGCGTTTTTTGATAGTGCGAAAGAACCGTGCAAGGAGAATAAGCATCTATTATTGTTTGTCATGATGACAGGCAGGCATCAATGAAAGGCTTCTCAATTGCTCATATTTTTCACCCTTCAATCCCGTCAATGCACGCAGTGGTTAACAATCACAATAGAAATATTGATTATTGGACGGTAAAAATTTAGGTTATAACGCCCAAATTATTCAACGATCGGACAATACCTGCGAACTTACAATTAATGAGAGAAATATACGTATAATTACGACCTTTTAAATGCAATATAGACTTAATAACTTCTTACAAAGTCTGTTATTAATACCGTAGATATTCATCTTACCCTGGGCACCAAAAGCAAAAACCCGCCGAAGCGGGTTTTTACGTAAATCAGGTGAAACTGACCGATAAGCCGGGTTCTGTCGTGGACAGTCATTCATCTAGGCCAGCAATCGCTCACTGGCTCAAGCAGCCTACCCGGGTTCAGTACGGGCCGTACCTTATGAACCCCTATTTGGCCTTGCTCCGGGTGGAGTTTACCGTGCCACGGACTGTTACCAGCCGCGCGGTGCGCTCTTACCGCACCCTTTCACCCTTACCTGATCCCGCTTACGCGGGCCATCGGCGGTTTGCTCTCTGTTGCACTGGTCGTGGGTTTCCCCCCCAGGCGTTACCTGGCACCCTGCCCTATGGAGCCCGGACTTTCCTCCCCTCCGCCCGTCTCCCCCGAAGAGGACGACGACGAAGCGGCGACTGTCTGGTCAGCTTCGGCGCGCAGTATAGAGGGTTTGCGCGCCCTTGTCACCCCGCGTTGCGCATTCCAATCGCCAGTGTCGCGGCGATATTACGTGAAGCACGGCAGATATTGTCATAAGCTCCGCGGAGTGCTTCGTCTAACGTACCAATGCTGGTCAGTACGCTGAAGACCGCATCAATGCCATGCTGATGTACAACGCCAACATCATTGGTCAGGCTACCCGCAATGCCAATCACCGGTTTATGGTACTTCTTCGCCACGTTTGCGACACCAATCGGTACCTTGCCGTGAATACTCTGGCTATCAATACGCCCTTCACCAGTGATCACCAGCGTACAATCGTGAATATGTTCCTCCAGATTCAGCGCCGTAGTGACGATTTCAATACCACTTTTCAGTTCTGCACCAAGAAACGCCATCAGCGCCGCGCCCATACCTCCCGCAGCTCCTGCGCCGGGGACATCTTTCACATCAACATGCAGCGCTTTTTTAATAACATCGGCATAGTGAGAGAGGTTATTGTCCAGCTCGACAATCATCGCCTCACTGGCTCCCTTTTGTGGGCCAAAGATGCGCGAAGCACCACTGTCGCCGACTAACGGGTTGGTGACATCACAAGCGACGCGGATGACACAATCTTTTAAGCGCGGATCGAGACCGGAAATATCAATATCATTCAGAGTATTAAGACTACCGCCGCCAAAACCAATTTCATTGCCGTTGGCATCGCATAATTTCGCCCCCAGCGCCTGTACCATGCCTGCGCCGCCGTCGTTGGTGGCGCTGCCGCCAATGCCGATAATAATGTTTGTCGCACCGCTCTCCAGCGCCTGCAGGATTAACTCACCAGTACCGCGTGAAGTGGTCACGAGTGGATCGCGTTTTTCCGCAGGTACCAGTTCCAGCCCACTGGCCGCCGCCATTTCGATAAACGCGGTTTTGCCATCGCCGGAGATCCCCCAACTGGCATTCACTTTCTCGCCCAGCGGCCCTGTAACCCAGGCGTGACGTTCAGCCCCCTGGGTGGCTGCAATCATCGCTTCCACCGTTCCTTCACCACCGTCGGCAACCGGAACAGAAACATACTGTGCATCAGGAAAAATTTCCCGAAATCCTTTTTCTATCGCCTGCGCAACCTCGCTGGCAGATAAACTTTCTTTATAAGAGTCTGGGGCGATTACGATTTTCATACCTATGCCTGTTACCACATGACGCCGGAGGGCGTTTCTCTTATTCGGCCTGGATTCCAGGCCCGGATTGCAATACGCCATCCGGGCACGACGTCATTAGCGAGTAACTTCGACTTTCGCCAGTTTTTCGTAGTAGCACGCCAGGGCGCTATGATCCGCCGTTCCTAAACCATCTGCACGCAGTGCCTGCATCATCTCCATAACCGCAGCTGTGAGCGGCAGTTGCGCGCCGACGCCGTGAGAAGTATCCAGCGCATTCGCCAGATCCTTAATATGCAGATCAATACGGAAGCCCGGTTTGAAGTTGCGGTCCATCACCATCGGCGCTTTGGCATCCAGCACGGTACTGCCCGCCAGCCCACCGCGAATTGCCTGATACACCAGATCCGGGTTAACGCCCGCTTTGGTTGCCAGCGTTAACGCTTCTGACATCGCGGCAATATTCAGCGCCACAATGACCTGATTTGCCAGTTTGGTGACGTTACCTGCACCGATTTCCCCGGTATGCACCACGGAACCCGCCATCGCTTTCATCAAATCATAGTATTTGTCGAAAATAGCCTTGTCGCCGTGATGGACCTGCCGCCCCCCACCATCACTGACAGCGTACCGTCGATGGCTTTCGGTTCACCGCCGCTCACCGGAGCATCCAGCATATCAATGCCTTTCGCTTTCAGCGCTTCGCTGATTTCACGGCTTGCCAGCGGTGCGATAGAACTCATATCGATCAATACCGTACCTGGCTTCGCGCCTTCAATAATGCCATTCTCACCCAGCGCCACCTCTTTCACATGAGGGGAGTTTGGCAGCATGGTTATGATGACGTCGCACTGTTCAGCGATCGCTTTAGCCGTAGCGGCTGTTTCTGCACCGGCAGCAATCACGTCAGCAATAGCTTCTGGGTTACGGTCAGCAACCACCAGCGAGTAACCTGCTTTCAGAAGGTTTTTACTCATTGGTTTACCCATAATCCCCAGGCCAATAAAACCAACTTTCATAGTCATATCAATCATCTCTCTTGTTGCGGTGGTGGTTATTTTTTAAAGGTATCAGCCAGTTTCTGAGTGGCAGAGCGGAAGACGCCGAGATCGCTGCCGACGGCCACAAACGTCGCGCCCCATTCCAGATAACGACGCGCATCAGCCTCGACTGGTGCGAGGATGCCGCTGGGTTTGCCGTGCGCGCTGGCACGGTTAAAAATGTGCTGAATTGCTTTTTGTACATCCGGGTGCGAGGCATTGCCGAGATGGCCTAATGCCGCAGCCAGATCGCTGGGGCCGACGAAGATGCCGTCTACACCTTCGGTAGCGGCAATAGCATCGACGTTATCTACGCCCTGCTGACTTTCTATCTGGACCAGAATAGTGATGTTCTTGTTCGACTGAGCGAAATAATCCGCCACGGTGCCAAACATATTGGCGCGGTGAGAAACGGAGACGCCGCGAATGCCTTCCGGTGGGTAACGGGTTGATGCCACCGCCTGCTCTGCTTCCTCTTTTGTTTCTACAAAAGGAATCAGGAAGTTATAGAAACCGATATCCAGAAGACGCTTAATAATTACCGGCTCGTTGGTCGGCACTCGCACTACTGGCGCGCTGGCGCTGCCTTTCAGGGCCATTAACTGCGGAATAAACGTGGAGATATCGTTTGGCGCATGTTCACCATCCAGCACCAGCCAGTCAAACCCAGCCAAACCAAGAACTTCAGTGCTAATCGGGTTAGAGAGAGCTGACCAGCAACCAATTTGTACCTGTTTCGCAGCCAGTGCGGCTTTGAATTTATTCGGGAAAACATCGTTATTCATCGCTTATACCTTTGCTTATTTCTGCAATTCCATACGTTTAATGTCGCCGACTACGAAGAGGTAGCAGACCATCGCCATCAGCGCTGAACATCCCACGAAAACCAGTGCTGCATTGAAGGAGTGCAGTTCACTTACCAGGTAGCCAATCACCAGTGGAGTGACAATGGAGGCAACATTGCCAAAGACGTTAAAGACGCCGCCGCAGAGGCCAACAATCTCTTTCGGCGCGGTGTCAGAAATCACTGGCCAGCCCAGCGCACCAAATCCTTTGCCAAAGAAAGCCAGCGCCATCAGCATGACCACCAGCGTGGTGTTGTTGGTGTAGTTACATAAGATGATGGTGGAAGCCAGCAACATTCCCAGCACAATTGGTAGCTTACGTGCCAGGGTCAGGGACAAACCGCGTTTGATCAGATAATCCGAGAAGACACCTCCCAGCACGCCGCCCGCAAAGCCACACAGTGCCGGAATCGAGGCGACCAGACCCACTTTCAGAATCGACATGCCTTTTTCCTGCACCAGATAAATTGGGAACCAGGTGAGGAAGAACCAGGTGATGGTGTTGATAAAATATTGTCCGAAAAATACGCCCAGCATCATGCGGTTAGAGAGCAATTGCTTGATGTAATGCAGTTTGGGTCCGCTTGCTGCCGCACTACCCGGCTTTTTGTGGTCCATATCGACCACCGCGCCATTTTCCGAGATAAACTTCAGCTCTTCTGCAGACATACGTGGGTGATCTGTCGGGTTATGAATCAACTTGATCCACAGCGCCGTCAACACAAAACCAATCACCCCCATAACGGTAAAGACATGCTCCCAGCCCCAGGCGAAAGTCAGCCAGCCAAGCAGCGGCGAAAAGAGCGCCAACGAGAAATATTGCGCCGAGTTAAAGATGGCGGAGGCAGTACCACGTTCTTTCGTCGGGAACCAGGCGGCGACAATACGGGCGTTCGCCGGGAATGATGGCGCTTCCGAGAACCCCAGCATAAATCGCATAAAGAACATGGAGATCCCAGCCCAGGCCAGCGGAAACATATCGACAAAGCCTTGCAGGAAGGTGAACAGCGACCAGAAAAAGAGGCTGTAAGTGTAAACTTTCTTCGAGCCAAACTTATCAAGCAGCCAGCCGCCGGGAATTTGCATCAGCAAGTAGGCCCAGCCAAAAGCAGAGAAGATGTAACCCATCGAAACCGCACTTAACTGCAACTCTTTTGCCACTTCGGTACCAGCAATAGACAGCGTTGCACGATCGGCGTAGTTAACGGCGGTAACAATAAAAATAATCAGTAATATTAAATAGCGGGTATGCACGCCTTTCTTTTTTTCGTCAACGGTGTCCAGCATCATTTTATTTACCTCGGGTACTTATGCTGATTTTTATTATTATGGGGAAGGTGTTATTTATGAGTTTCATTTATGCCGTTACGACAATGAACTCGGGAATTAGTATAAGCAGCGCGAGAATAATAATCATTGTGCAAATGCTAATTTAATTAATACTATTTAAATATTATTTTGAGCATATGCACATAAGGTTGCGCGCTAAAGCACAGATTTGCGCTTTACCTTGCCGGGAGGTACTGCAATCCCTGAAATGATTGACATTGATCACATTTCTGCATTTAAACTCCTGACATTCTTATTTCACCCAATGAAGTTATTTATTTTTAAATGAGACCAGGTCCTCATTTTAATAGTCCCTGGCTGGAGAATATTGCACAATGGCCAACATCGAAATCAGACAAGAAACGCCAACTGCGTTTTATATAAAAGTTCACGACACAGATAATGTGGCAATTATTGTTAATGATAATGGCCTGAAAGCAGGAACGCGTTTTCCGGATGGGCTGGAATTAATTGAACATATTCCCCAGGGGCATAAAGTCGCATTGCTGGACATTCCGGCTAATGGTGAAATTATTCGTTATGGCGAGGTGATTGGTTACGCCGTGCGCGCAATCCCACGCGGAAGCTGGATCGACGAATCAATGGTTGTACTACCGGAAGCGCCGCCGTTACATACGCTGCCACTGGCAACCAAAGCCCCGGAACCCTTACCGCCGCTGGAAGGATACACCTTTGAGGGCTATCGCAATGCCGATGGCAGCGTGGGCACCAAAAACCTGCTCGGCATCACCACCAGCGTCCACTGTGTGGCAGGCGTGGTGGACTACGTAGTAAAAATCATTGAACGCGATCTGCTACCGAAATACCCGAACGTCGATGGCGTGGTGGGGCTGAATCATTTGTACGGTTGTGGCGTGGCGATTAACGCACCCGCGGCAGTTGTACCTATTCGTACCATTCACAATATTTCGCTGAACCCTAACTTTGGCGGCGAAGTAATGGTGATTGGTCTGGGTTGTGAAAAGTTGCAGCCTGAACGCCTACTGACTGGAACGGATGATGTGCAAGCTATTCCAGTAGAAAGCGCCAGCATTGTCAGTTTGCAGGATGAAAAGCATGTCGGTTTTCAGTCCATGGTCGAGGATATTTTGCAGGTCGCCGAACGCCATCTACAAAAACTGAATCAACGTCAGCGAGAAACCTGTCCGGCTTCAGAACTGGTTGTCGGCATGCAGTGCGGTGGCAGCGATGCGTTTTCTGGCGTAACGGCAAACCCGGCGGTTGGGTATGCGTCTGATCTATTGGTGCGCTGCGGCGCAACGGTGATGTTTTCAGAAGTCACAGAAGTGCGTGACGCGATCCATCTGCTGACACCACGCGCAGTGAACGAAGAGGTCGGCAAACGGCTGCTGGAGGAGATGGAGTGGTACGATAACTATCTCAATATGGGAAAAACCGACCGCAGCGCCAACCCTTCGCCGGGGAACAAGAAAGGCGGTCTGGCAAATGTGGTGGAGAAGGCACTCGGCTCCATTGCTAAATCGGGTAAAAGTGCAATTGTTGAAGTGCTGTCGCCCGGCCAACGCCCGACTAAACGCGGATTAATTTACGCCGCGACGCCAGCCAGCGATTTTGTCTGTGGCACGCAACAGGTGGCTTCGGGTATCACCGTGCAAGTGTTTACGACCGGTCGTGGTACGCCGTACGGCCTGATGGCGGTACCCGTCATTAAAATGGCGACCCGCACCGAGCTGGCGAACCGCTGGTTTGATTTAATGGATATTAACGCGGGCACTATCGCTACCGGCGAAGAAACCATTGAAGAAGTGGGCTGGAAGTTGTTCCACTTTATTCTCGACGTCGCCAGCGGGAAGAAGAAAACTTTCTCGGATCAATGGGGACTGCATAACCAGCTGGCGGTGTTTAACCCGGCACCGGTGACCTGATTTCTTTTGGAACGTCCCTCGCAAAACATGGCCTTAGTGCCATGTTTTTATTGTTTAAAGTCCACACATCCATTAATAATGCATTTGCATTACCTTAGTTCAAGCTTATAATTTGAGCAGAAAACAGGCTGTAAAAGGACAGTAAATAATGCCCGCTAATGCTCGCTCTAACGCTGTACTGACCACTGAATCAAAGGTCACTATACGCGGACAAACAACTATCCCCGCGCCAGTGCGTGAGGCCTTAAAACTGAAGCCAGGCCTGGACAGCATTCATTACGAAATTCTGCCTGGTGGGCAAGTATTTATGTGCCGACTGGGAGATGAACAGGAGGATCATACTATGAATGCATTTTTGCGTTTTCTGGATGCAGATATCCAGAACAACCCGCAAAAAACTCGTCCATTCGACATTCAACAAGGAAAGAAACTTGTCGCTGGCATGGACGTCAACATTGACGATGAGATTGGCGACGACGAATAATGGATTTTCCACAAAGGGTTAATGGTTGGGCGCTATATGCTCATCCCTGTTTTCAGGAAACCTACGATGCTTTAGTTGCCGAAGTCGAGGCATTAAAGGGAAAAGATCCTGAAAATTATCAGAGAAAAGCTGCCACAAAGTTATTGGCGGTGGTCCATAAAGTGATTGAGGAGCATATCACGGTCAATCCATCATCACCGGCATTCCGTCATGGCAAGTCGTTAGGCTCTGGGAAAAATAAAGACTGGTCACGGGTAAAATTTGGTGCTGGTCGCTATCGTCTCTTCTTTCGTTACAGTGAAAAAGAGAAAGTCATCATTCTGGGATGGATGAACGATGAAAACACGCTGCGCACCTACGGTAAAAAAACAGATGCCTATACCGTATTCAGTAAAATGTTAAAAAGAGGACATCCTCCTGCCGACTGGGAAAGCCTCACCCAAGAGACAGAAGAAAACCATTGATGGTGTTCACAATGCCCGCCGAACGCATTGGTGTTGACCAGCGGGCATCCTTTCTCATTCCCCGACCAGAATCACTTCAACCCCAGCCTTTCGCAGTCCTTCCAGACTATCCGCAGGAATGCCTTCATCAACAATGATCATGTCGATACGTTGAGTATCAATGATCTTATGTAAACTAGAACGATTGAACTTACTGGAATCGGTGACCACGATGATCCGTTCCGCAACTTCGCACATCCGACGGTTTAAACGGGCTTCATCTTCATTATGCGTGCTGACGCCGCGCTCCAGATCGATCGCATCTACACCAAGAAACAGCATATCGAAGTGGTAATTTTGCAGCGATTGCTCAGCCTGATCACCGTAAAAAGATTGCGACTGACGGCGCAAATGCCCCCCGGTCATCAGCAGCTCAACGCCTTCCGCTTCCAACAACGCATTAGCCACGTTCATACCGTTGGTCATCGCAATTACGTCGGTGTGCTTGCGCATCAGACGAGCAATCTCAAAAGTGGTGGTCCCGGAGTCGAGGATCACCCGATGACCAGGCTGAATCAACTCAACGGCAGCTTTCGCAACGCTGCGTTTCATCGCGGTGTTCAGTGCGCTTTTATCTTCCACTGATGGCTCGACTGACGGCGTTGTGCTATCGCAGATCAAGGCGCCGCCATAGGCACGCACGGCGATCCCCTGCTTTTCCAGAAACGCCAGATCGTTGCGGATCGTCACAGTAGATACACCATACAACGCCGATAGATCATTAACCTGCACACTTCCTTGCTGTCGCAGACGCTGAATGATCTGTTCTCGTCGCTCGCTGGTGCCTGTCACTCGCTTCTCACCTGAAGCGTCGGTATTACTCATAGTAAGTCCTTTCGTAAAACTTTCGTTTCATTTCGTTTTGCCTATTAACGCCTTTCTATTAAGCAAATGCAAGCCCACCTTACCCATTGGCGCAAGCTACTCTCGTTTCAGTGGCTTTCATTATGTTTCTTTTGTGAATCAGATCAGAAAACTATTATCTTTCGTTTTATTTTTATCTCACCATGACGCAGTATCAACTGAAACAAAACGAAAGATTAATGTCGCAGTAATCTGAACTGGAGAGGAAAGTGAAACATCTGACAGAAATGGTGAGACAGCACAAAGCGGGCAAAACAAATGGGATTTATGCCGTTTGTTCCGCACATCCGCTGGTGCTGGAAGCTGCAATCCGCTACGCCAGTGCAAACCAAACGCCGTTACTGATTGAAGCTACCTCCAATCAGGTGGACCAGTTCGGCGGTTATACCGGAATGACGCCCGCCGGTTTTCGCGGCTTTGTTTGTCAGCTCGCCGACTCGTTGAATTTCCCGCAGGATGCGCTGATTCTGGGTGGCGACCATCTGGGGCCAAACCGCTGGCAAAATCTGCCTGCCGCTCAGGCAATGGCCAATGCCGATGATTTGATTAAAAGCTACGTGGCGGCAGGATTCAAAAAAATTCACCTTGATTGCAGCATGTCCTGTCAGGACGATCCGATTCCCTTAACCGATGGCATCGTGGCCGAACGCGCCGCTCGTTTGGCGAAAGTGGCGGAAGAAACCTGCCGTGAACATTTTGGCGAGGCCGATCTGGAGTATGTCATTGGTACCGAAGTGCCGGTGCCTGGCGGCGCGCATGAAACCTTAAGCGAGCTGGCGGTCACCACGCCGGATGCCGCCCGCGCCACACTGGAAGCCCATCGCCACGCCTTTGAAAAGCAGGGCCTGAATGCCATCTGGCCACACATTATTGCCCTGGTGGTTCAACCCGGCGTCGAATTCGATCACACCAACGTTATTGATTATCAGCCCGCCAAAGCGACCGCCTTAAGCCAGATGGTCGAAAACTACGAAACGCTGATTTTCGAAGCGCACTCTACCGATTACCAAACGCCGCAATCGCTGCGCCAGCTGGTGATTGACCACTTTGCCATTCTGAAAGTTGGCCCGGCGCTGACCTTTGCTCTGCGTGAAGCTCTGTTCTCTCTGGCAGCGATTGAAGAAGAACTAGTGCCAGCAAAAGCCTGTTCTGGTCTGCGTCAGGTGCTGGAAAACGTGATGCTCGACCGCCCGGAATACTGGCAAAGCCACTACCACGGTGACGGCAACGCGCGTCGTCTGGCGCGTGGTTATAGCTACTCGGATCGCGTGCGCTATTACTGGCCGGACAGCCAGATTGATGACGCTTTCGCTCATCTGGTTCGTAATCTGGCGGATTCACCAATTCCGCTGCCGCTGATCAGTCAGTATCTGCCGCTGCAGTACGTGAAAGTTCGCTCCGGCGAGCTGCAGCCAACGCCACGGGAACTCATTATCAACCATATTCAGGACATCCTGGCGCAGTACCACACAGCCTGTGAAGGCCAATAAGCAAAACAAAGAGGAACACGCTATGCCAAATATTGTTTTAAGTCGGATTGATGAACGCTTGATTCACGGTCAGGTCGGCGTTCAGTGGGTAGGATTTGCGGGGGCAAATCTGGTGCTGGTAGCCAACGATGAGGTTGCCGAAGATCCGGTACAACAAAACCTGATGGAAATGGTACTGGCAGAAGGGATCGCCGTACGTTTCTGGACGCTGCAAAAAGTCATCGACAACATTCATCGCGCCGCCGATCGACAGAAAATCCTGCTGGTTTGTAAAACACCGGCCGATTTCCTGACGCTGGTGAAAGGTGGCGTTCCGGTGAATCGCATTAACGTTGGCAATATGCACTACGCCAATGGCAAGCAACAAATCGCCAAAACGGTTTCTGTGGATGCGGGTGATATCGCAGCATTTAACGACCTGAAAGCCGCTGGGGTGGAATGCTTCGTTCAGGGCGTCCCGACAGAGCCTGCTGTGGACCTCTTTAAATTACTTTGAGGGATTCATCATGGAAATCAGTCTGTTGCAGGCATTTGCGTTGGGCATTATCGCCTTTATCGCTGGCCTGGATATGTTTAACGGCTTAACCCATATGCACCGCCCGGTGGTTCTCGGCCCGTTGGTCGGGCTGGTACTTGGCGATCTGCATACCGGTATTTTAACCGGCGGTACGCTGGAACTGGTGTGGATGGGGCTGGCCCCGCTGGGCGGGGCACCAACACCCTAAGAAGTAGATGGGGCTGGCCCCGCTGGCAGGCGCACAACCGCCTAACGTGATTATCGGTACTATCGTCGGCACGGCGTTTGCCATTACTACTGGCGTGAAACCCGATGTCGCGGTCGGTGTCGCCGTACCTTTCGCTGTCGCAGTACAGATGGGGATTACCTTCCTGTTCTCGGTGATGTCTGGCGTGATGTCCCGCTGCGACCGGATGGCGGAGAACGCCGATACACGCGGCATTGAACGCGTGAACTATCTGGCATTGCTGGCACTCGGCACTTTCTATTTTCTCTGCGCTTTCCTGCCTATCTACTTCGGCGCGGAACATGCAAAAACCATCTTTGATGCCCTGCCGCAACGATTAATCGACGGCCTCGGCGTCGCGGGCGGCATCATGCCAGCAATCGGTTTTGCCGTGCTGCTGAAAATCATGATGAAAAACGTCTACATCCCCTACTTCATCCTGGGCTTTGTTGCCGCAGCCTGGCTCAAGTTACCGGTGCTGGCTATTGCTGCCGCCGCGCTGGCGATGGCGCTGATCGACCTGCTGCGTAAATCTCCTGAACCGACTCAACCTGCGGCACAGAAAGAGGAATTTGAAGATGGCATCTAATCAAACCACCCTGCCGAACGTCAGCGAAAATGAAGAAACACTGCTGACTGGCGTCAATGAAAACGTGTATGAAGATCAGAGCATTGGCGCGGAGCTAACGAAAAAAGATATCAACCGCGTCGCCTGGCGTTCCATGCTGTTACAGGCTTCTTTCAACTACGAACGTATGCAGGCTTCCGGCTGGTTGTACGGTCTGCTGCCTGCTCTGAAAAAGATCCACACTAATAAACGCGACCTGGCGCGCGCCATGAAGGGGCATATGGGTTTCTTCAATACCCATCCGTTTCTGGTGACGTTTGTTATCGGCATTATCCTTGCGATGGAGCGTTCTAAGCAGGACGTTAACAGTATTCAGAGCACCAAAATTGCCGTCGGTGCGCCGCTCGGCGGGATTGGCGATGCGATGTTCTGGCTAACGCTACTGCCGATTTGTGGCGGCGCAAGCCTCGCGCTACAAGGCTCTATTCTTGGCGCTGTCGTCTTTATTGTGCTGTTCAACGTGGTGCACCTGGGGCTGCGTTTTGGTCTGGCGCATTATGCTTACCGCATGGGCGTGGCGGCTATTCCACTCATTAAAGCAAATACCAAAAAAGTCGGCCATGCGGCATCTATCGTTGGGATGACGGTAATCGGCGCGCTGGTGGCAACCTATGTTCGTTTAAGCACCACGCTGGAAATCACAGCGGGCGACGCAGTGGTTAAGTTACAGGCTGATGTTATCGACAAACTGATGCCAGCCTTCTTACCGCTGGTCTACACCCTGACCATGTTCTGTCTGGTACGCCGCGGCTGGAGTCCGCTGCGCCTGATTGTAGTGACCGTGGTTCTCGGCATCGTCGGTAAATTCTGCCATTTCCTTTAAATACAATGAGGTATTAGATGTTAAGTATTATTTTGACAGGGCATGGCGGATTTGCCAGCGGTATGGAAAAAGCAATGAAGCAAATTCTCGGTGAGCAATCGCAGTTTATCGCCATCGATTTTCCGGAAACCTCAAGCACCGCGCAGCTTACATCGCAGCTTGAAGAGGCCATCGCCCAACTGGATTGTGAAGACGGCATTGTTTTTCTGACGGATTTGCTGGGCGGCACGCCGTTTCGCGTAGCTTCAACGCTGGCGATGCAAAAACCGGGCTGTGAAGTGATCACCGGCACAAATTTGCAACTATTACTGGAAATGGTGCTGGAACGCGAAGGGTTAAGCGGTGAAGAGTTCCGTGTGCAGGCGCTGGAGTGTGGACACCGTGGGCTAACCAGTCTGGTGGACGAACTTGGTCGCTGCCATGAGGAATGTCCGGTCGAGGAAGGAATATGACACACGTTCTGCGCGCCAGAAGGCTGCTGACTGAAGAGGGATGGCTCGATGACCATCAGTTGCGTATTGCTGACGGTGTAATCGCAGCAATCGAACCGATTCCAGTGGGCGTGACTGAACGCGATGCGGAACTGCTCTGCCCCGCTTACATCGACACCCATGTACACGGTGGTGCGGGCGTTGATGTAATGGATGACGCGCCGGATGCGCTCGACAAGCTGGCAATGCACAAGGCACGCGAAGGTGTCGGCAGTTGGTTACCGACCACCGTAACCGCGCCGCTTAATACCATTCATGCGGCGCTGAAACGTATTGCTCTACGCTGCCAGCGCGGTGGGCCTGGTGCGCAAGTGCTGGGGAGTTATCTCGAAGGACCGTACTTCACGCCGCAGAATAAAGGCGCGCATCCGCCGGAGCTGTTTCGCGAGCTGGAAATTGCCGAGCTGGATCAATTGATTGCCGTTTCTCAGCACACCTTACGCGTGGTAGCGCTGGCACCAGAAAAAGAAGGGGCATTGCAGGCCATCCGCCATCTTAAACAGCAAAACGTACGGGTGATGCTGGGGCATAGCGCGGCGACCTGGCAACAAACCCGTGCCGCGTTTGATGCTGGTGCCGACGGCCTGGTGCATTGCTATAACGGGATGACAGGTTTACATCACCGCGAACCGGGAATGGTTGGCGCGGGATTAACGGACAAGCGCGCCTGGCTGGAACTGATAGCCGATGGTCATCATGTACATCCGGCGGCAATGTCGCTCTGTTGTTGCTGTGCGAAAGAGAGGATCGTACTGATCACCGACGCGATGCAGGCAGCCGGGATGCCGGATGGTCACTATACGTTATGTGGTGAAGAAGTGCAGATGCACGGTGGCATTGTCCGTACCGCGTTCGGTGGGCTGGCGGGCAGTACGCTGTCTGTCGATGCGGCAGTGCGCAACATGGTCGAGTTGACGGGCGTAACGCCTGCGGAAGCCATCCATATGGCGTCGCTGCATCCGGCGCGAATGCTGGGTGTTGATGGTGTTCTGGGATCGCTTAAACCGGGCAAACGCGCCAGCGTCGTTGCGCTGGATAGCGGGCTGCATGTGCAACAAATCTGGATTCAGGGTCAATTAGCTTCGTTTTGATGGTTTGCTCCTTTATTAGGCCTTCACTTCCCCCGTAAGGCCTTTCTTTTTCTTTCGTTTTGATCTGTGCAGCGGTGTCGGATGCGACGCTAATGCGTCTTATCCGACCTACGGTTGGTGAGCGTAAGGCCGGATAAAGTATTTACGCCGCATCCAGCAATCCCTTTTACTTCCCTTACCTTTTCTTTAAACGATCACAGATTTCGTTTTATTTCCTTTTTCTCCATTGAACTTTCAGTTTCTTTTCTATAGATTTTAACCAACGAAAGAAATCACCAAGTGAAATGAAACGAAAGGCAAGCGAAAGCGACAACGCCGACGTCAAGTTCATCAGACTAAGGATTGAGTTATGCCAGAAAATTACACCCCTGCTGCTGCCGCAACCGGTACATGGACTGAAGAAGAGATCCGCCATCAGCCTCGCGCATGGATCCGTTCACTCACCAACATTGACGCGCTACGTTCCGCGCTCAATAACTTCCTTGAACCGTTACTGCGCAAAGAGAATCTGCAAATCATCCTGACCGGAGCCGGAACATCGGCATTTATCGGTGACATCATCGCGCCGTGGCTCGCCAGCCATACCGGTAAAAACTTCAGCGCCGTACCGACCACCGATCTGGTCACCAATCCAATGGACTACCTGAACCCAGCTCATCCGCTACTGTTGATCTCCTTCGGTCGCTCCGGCAACAGCCCGGAAAGCGTCGCCGCCGTGGAACTGGCAAATCAATTTGTACCAGAATGCTATCACCTGCCGATCACCTGCAACGAAGCGGGCGCTCTTTACCAAAACGCGATCAACAGCGACAACGCGTTTGCCCTGCTGATGCCCGCAGAAACGCACGATCGCGGCTTTGCGATGACCAGCAGCATTACCACCATGATGGCCAGCTGCCTCGCGGTTTTCGCACCTGAGACGATCAACAGCCAAACCTTCCGCGACGTGGCGGATCGTTGCCAGGCGATCCTGACCTCACTGGGCGATTTCAGCGAAGGTGTGTTTGGTTACGCACCGTGGAAACGGATCGTTTATCTCGGCAGCGGTGGCTTACAGGGCGCAGCACGCGAGTCGGCGCTGAAAGTGCTGGAACTGACAGCGGGTAAACTGGCGGCCTTCTATGATTCCCCGACCGGATTCCGTCATGGCCCGAAATCGCTGGTCGATGACGAAACGCTGGTAGTGGTGTTTGTCTCCAGTCACCCTTACACCCGTCAGTACGATCTTGACCTGCTGGCAGAACTCCGCCGTGACAACCAGGCAATGCGCGTGATCGCCATCACCGCTGAAAGCAACGACGTTATCGCCGCTGGCCCGCATATCATCCTGCCGCCGTCCCGTCACTTTATCGACGTTGAACAAGCATTTTGCTTCCTGATGTACGCCCAGACGTTTGCACTGATGCAGTCGCTGCACATGGGCAATACGCCAGATACCCCATCAGCCAGTGGCACCGTAAACCGCGTGGTGCAAGGCGTAACTATTCATCCGTGGCAGGCATAAGAGGATCACATAATGAGCATTATCTCCACCAAATATCTGTTACAGGACGCCCAGGCCAATGGCTACGCGGTGCCTGCCTTTAACATCCATAACGCCGAGACGATCCAGGCGATCCTCGAAGTGTGCAGTGAAATGCGATCTCCGGTGATCCTCGCCGGGACACCAGGTACCTTTAAACATATCGCGCTGGAAGAGATCTACGCCCTGTGTAGTGCCTATTCCACAACCTACAACATGCCGCTGGCGCTACATCTCGACCACCACGAATCGCTGGATGATATTCGCCGTAAAGTCCACGCAGGCGTGCGCAGTGCAATGATCGACGGCAGCCACTTCCCGTTTGCCGAGAACGTGAAGCTGGTGAAATCGGTTGTCGACTTCTGCCACTCCCAGGATTGCAGCGTGGAAGCTGAACTAGGCCGCCTGGGCGGTGTGGAAGATGACATGAGCGTTGACGCCGAAAGTGCATTCCTGACCGATCCACAAGAAGCTAAACGCTTTGTCGAACTGACTGGCGTCGACAGCCTGGCGGTCGCGATTGGTACGGCGCACGGCTTATACAGTAAAACACCGAAGATTGATTTCCAGCGGCTGGCGGAAATTCGTGAAGTGGTGGATGTTCCTCTGGTGCTGCATGGTGCCAGCGATGTTCCAGATGAATTTGTCCGTCGCACTATTGAACTCGGTGTAACAAAAGTGAACGTTGCCACAGAATTAAAAATAGCCTTCGCTGGCGCGGTTAAAGCCTGGTTTGCGGAAAATCCGCAGGGTAATGATCCTCGTTATTATATGCGCGTCGGTATGGATGCGATGAAAGAAGTGGTCAGAAATAAAATTAATGTCTGTGGTTCAGCGAATCGAATTTCCGCGTAATCATTAATTTTATACGTTTTTTCAGAATGCACTGCCCGATTAATATCGGGTAGTACCTTAATGGCAAAGGAGATAACCAAACATTAATAAATACATCAGTACAATATCGCAACAAT
>OBWK01000321.1_pt1 | contig 28454 bp, 20 predicted proteins | sample 1495251 | NCBI WGS metagenome assembly OBWK01 (sample SAMEA2580065, study PRJEB22360) | human gut metagenome | biome: human gut; feature: human-associated habitat; material: faeces | place: Denmark | collected 2008/2010 | reverse complement strand
CGGGGCCAGATAGTATAAAGAGCCGCCTGCGGAAGAATCCCCTTCCAACGGCAGCTCTTTCTGTCATGATGACTCAAGCAGGTGCCTTTCGGAACGCATCTGCGCTCCGTCAGGCACAACTCTTTTTATTCAGCTTTCTTACCGTTCAGATACTCGTGGATTCCGCGCGCTCCTGCTTTTCCTGCCTCCATGGCAAGAATAACGGTAGCAGCACCTGTCACAGCATCTCCGCCTGCAAATACGCCCTCACGGGAAGTCTTTCCGTTCGACTCATCCGCAACGATGCATTTATGTTTGTTGATCTCAAGTCCGCCTGTTGTAGAGGAGATCAGCGGGTTCGGGGAAGTACCGAGCGCCATGATGACCGTATCAACATCGATCGTATAATCGGAACCTTCGATCTCGACCGGACGGCGTCTTCCGGATGCATCCGGCTCGCCAAGTTCCATCTTTCTTACGACCATGCCTTTTACCCAGCCCTTTTCATCGGTCAGGATCTCAGTCGGGTTCGTTAAGAGATTGAAGATGATCCCCTCTTCTTTTGCATGGTGAACTTCCTCTGCTCTTGCCGGAAGCTCTGCCTCACTTCTTCTGTATACGATATGAACCTCTGCACCGAGACGGAGAGCCGTTCTCGCTGCGTCCATCGCTACGTTTCCACCGCCGACAACAGCAACTTTCTTACCAGCAGCGATCGGTGTGTCATAATCGTCGCGGAACGCCTTCATAAGGTTGCTTCTTGTCAGGTACTCGTTTGCGGAGAATACGCCGTTTGCGTTCTCGCCCGGGATTCCCATAAATCTCGGAAGACCGGCACCGGAACCGATGAAGACTGCCTTGTAGCCCTCTTCGTCCATCAACTCGTCAACGGTTACAGACTTGCCGATAATTACGTTTGTCTCGATGTCAACGCCGAGTTTCTTCACGTTCTCGATCTCCGGCTGTACAACGCCCTGTTTCGGAAGACGGAACTCCGGAATTCCGTATGTTAAAACTCCGCCCGGCTCGTGAAGTGCCTCGAAGATCGTTACTTCATAGCCAAGTTTCGCGAGATCTCCTGCACAGGTAAGTCCGGACGGGCCGGAACCGATGACAGCGACCTTGATGCCGTTTGTCTTCTCCGGCTTTTCCGGAACGATCCCGTTCTCTCTGGACCAGTCGGCAACAAAACGCTCAAGTTTACCGATGGAAACAGCCTCGCCCTTGATGCCGCGGACGCACTGGCCTTCACACTGGCTCTCCTGCGGGCACACACGGCCGCAGACAGCCGGGAGTGCGGAAGATTTTCCGATCACCTTTGCAGCCTCAGCATAGTTTCCTTCTTTTACTTCTTTTACAAATGCCGGAATATCAATCTTGACCGGGCATCCCTGAACGCATCTCGCGTTTTTGCAGTTTAAGCATCTGGACGCCTCAGCGACAGCCTCTTCCTCATTATATCCGTAACAGACCTCCTCAAAGTTCGTTGCGCGAACCTTCGGCTCCTGTTCTCTTACCGGGACTTTCTTCATTCCATCCATGTCATTTCCTCCATATCACCGATCAATCGTTGCCGCAGTTTCCGCATCCGCCGTGGTGGGTTTCGCCCTCACGGAGTTTTAAAAGGGCACGGCCTTCTTCTGTCTTGTACATCTGCTGGCGTTTCATTGCCTCATCAAAGTTTACGGCATGTCCGTCAAATTCCGGTCCGTCAACACAGGCAAATTTTACCTTTCCGTCAACCGTCACACGGCATGCACCGCACATTCCGGTTCCGTCCACCATGATCGGGTTTAAGCTTACGACTGTCGGGATCTCAAGCTCCTTTGTCAGGAGACATACGAATTTCATCATGATCATCGGTCCGATCGCGACACAGACGTCATATTTCTTTCCCTGCTCATTTACGAGTTCTTTGATGACCTCGGTAACCATTCCTTTATGTCCGTAGGAACCGTCATCGGTCGTCACATAGAGGTTTCCGGCAACCGCCTTCATCTCGTCCTCGAGGATCAGGAGATCTTTTGTCTTGGATCCCATGATGACGTCAGCGTCGATCCCATGTTCTTTTAACCATTTTACCTGCGGATATACCGGAGCTGTTCCGACACCGCCCGCAACGAACAGATATTTTTTCTTCTTTAATTCTTCGATGTCTTCTTTTACGAAATCAGACGGGTTTCCGAGCGGTCCGACAACATCACGGAAGGAATCTCCGACCTGTAATGTGGACATACGCTCTGTGGACGCACCGACTGTCTGGAATACGATCGTGATCGTCTCCTTCTCGCGGTCATAATCGCAGATCGTAAGCGGAATACGCTCGCCTTTCTCATCGATCTTTACGATCACAAACTCACCAGGTTTGCAGTTTGCGGAAATTCTCGGAGCTTTTACGACCATCAGATAGATCTTATCCGCAAGCTTTTTTGCCTCTAAAATAGGATACATATCCCATACCTCCTGTTTTCTCAAACATGTTCCGCCGAAAAGACTTTTCCGACAGCTGAAATCAGATTGCAACACAGAACTTTTCAGATCATTCTCCCGCCCTCCATCGGAGCCGGGTCTGCAAAGTCACTGACACACACTGAGTTCAGTGTAACATTTTTTAGTCAGATACGCAACATCGATTCTTCCGGTTTTGCGTTTTTTCTGCATTTCTGTATCACTTTTATGCGTCACAGCAAAGAATCTGTTTTTTCTCCCAGTGCCAGAGCCTTCTTTCCCGTGCGCTCATACCGCCGGAATTCATAGCAAAGGTCGAAATACGTCTGCTCATCGCTGTCCGCCGTCACTTCCCAGTCCGGATCTTTGTCGAGATCCGGGAACCATGTATCCGCCATGTACTCGTAGTCGATCCATGTGATGTGGGCCGTGTCGCAGTACGGCAGGAACGCCCTGTAGATCTCCGCGCCGCCGATAATGTAGATATTCTCCGACGCAAACTGTTTTAAATATTCCATGGCTGAAGAGAGATCATGAAAGATCTCACACCCCTTTGCCCTGTAAGACTCGTCTCTCGTGAGAACGACATTGACTCTCCCCGCTAACGGCTGCCCGCCCGGAAGACTTTCCAGCGTCTTTCTTCCCATGACGATCACTTTTCCTTTTGTCTCCTCACGGAAAAGCTTCTGGTCATCCGGGATCGTCACCAGAAGTTTCCCCCTGTTTCCGATCGCCCAGTGTTTATCCACCGCCGCAATGATATTCATGGCTGTTTCCTCCTTTATATTGATGGCAAAGCCACTCTTCTTTCTTTTTTCCCTATTATAGCGAAAAGACGCCTGAATCGCAAGCTGTCATATCCGCATTCCCGATCTGCCCAGAAGAACAGCCCAAAAAGCATGTGATCCTCCTAATTTTCATCTTGTATCCTCCCACAAAACCCGTTATAATAGGGAAAGCATCCGGCGCAGGACAGACGGTTGGAAAATCCTTCCGCTGCTTTCTCTTCCGCCAGACTTTTTTATGAAGGAGAACACCCATTATGATAAAATTTGAACGCACAAGCGTCATGAATTTCGAGAACGCCATGCGCGGCGCAAGAAACCCGATGAACAGCTGGGCACGCATGGACAGCAGCTACGATGAAGATGGAAATTTCGTCTTCGGCCCGAATGACAGCGATCTTGCGAAACGTCTCCGCATGGCCGGAAGCGACCACCGCAAATTCATCCGCCAGATCTTCGTCTCCGTGGACATTACAGCTCCGCTCTACTGGTGGAAGGAATATGATACCTACAAAGTGGCGACCGTCGCAAACTCCACGAGTACCATGCACAAGATCCATTCCAAACCGTTCGACATCGACGATTTCAGTCACGACCATATGACTCCGGACACTCTCGCCTACATGCAGACCGTTGTGGACCGCCTTGAGCAGATCCGCCTGAAATACATGAACGAGGGCAAGAACAAAGAGGACTGGTACGATATGATCCAGCTCCTCCCGTCCAGCTACAACCAGATGCGCACCTGCACGATGAACTATGAGACTCTCGTGAACATCTATCACGCGAGAAAGAATCATAAGCTCACCGAGTGGCACACCTTCTGCGACTGGATCGCATCTCTCCCGTATGCGAAAGAGCTGATCATCGCGGAATAAATAAGTTTGCATAAAAAGACTGCCCGGCGCTTTTTTCGTTACAGTACACGGTCACTCCATGCCCGCGTACTGTAACAGGATTTTGCCGATGCTTCGCATTCCAAATCGGCAAAATCCGCGACCACAACGGTATCATACGGAATTTTCAGTTCAGAAAATTCCTACCCGTGAAAAGTAACCTTTTTTCACAACATCGGGCAGTCTTTTTTATGCAGCCTTCCTTTTCAGTCAGCTCCGGCAGCCTTCCGCAGCTGCCTTCTCTACTGCCCGATCGGTACGTTTATCTCCTTCTGGATCGTCAGGGAATAGATGACCGCTTCCTTCACTCTTTTTCCTGTGATCTGGGAGAGCGCCCGGGCATAATACTGAAGCTGGACCTGATAATGGTCCAGAAGAGTCTGTTCTTCCCCTTCCTTCACTCTGTCGGTTTTATAGTCTACGATCACAAGTCCGTCCTTCTCCTCAAACCATGCATCGATGATTCCCTGAATCAGAACGAGTTCATTCGAATCCGCCGCTTTCATCTCCCGGGCCGGAATTCCAAGGATAAACTGGCTCTCTTTTCTCAGTTTTCCCTGCCTGTCTGCCATCTTCATCCGGCCGGCGATCCCGGACCGGAAAAACTTCGCGATCATGCCGGGTGACACCAGGCGGACCGCATCCGGCTGCATTCTCTTTTCAGAGAGAACCCGGTCAAATTCTTTTTTCACATCCTCATACCCGGAAATATCCGAAAAATGGATCAGTTCCAGCATCCGGTGGCAGGCGGTACCGCGGTCTGTTGCCTGTTTCTGACGTGCCCTCTTCTCAGCGGCAGACAGACGTTCTTCCGCTTCCGGAGATTTCTCCGGCTCTCCCTCTGGCCCCCGTTCCGTTTCTTCCGCCGGATCTTCCCGCTCCGAACGGACCAGGAACGCGCTTTCCGCATCATCCGTGAACTGTCCCTGCATCTTCAGTTCCGAGACGGACATCTTCGCATGCAGGGAAAGATCTGTCTCAAACGGATACGGTTTCCGAATCAGTTCCGGAATTTTTTCCGGCTTTTCCCCGCGGAGTTGTTCCAGTTCCAGGTAAAGTTTTGCCTTCTCTTCCTGATTTTTTTCTTCCTCCACAAGGAGATCCTTCATCGGGACATTTTTCACATCGATCGTTCTTTTTGCGCCCCCGGCTGCCATCAAGATCCAGTCCAGATAGGAGGACGCCGCGCTCAGCACAGTAAACGGCAGTGCTCCCACTGATCCGGTCATTCCCCATTTTTCGATCTTGTTCTCCAGGTACTTGTCCCCAGCCGTGATGATGAGCTTTTCTTTTGCACGCGTCATCGCGACATAGAGGATTCTCAGCTCCTCCCCCATGTTTTCGAGGTTGGAGCGCCTTGCGAGCACATTTTTCTTTAAAGTAGGCGCCTTGACTTTCTTCACCGGATCCAGAAAATCTGCCGCGATCCCGAGCTCTTCGTCGATCAGGATCCGCCCTCTTGCATCCTGGCGGTTAAATTTTTTTCCGCATCCGGCGAGGAATACGACCGGGAACTCCAGTCCTTTACTTTTGTGGATGCTCATGATCCGCACCGCATCATCATGTTCCCCGGACCGGGATGCCTCTCCGAAATCCGTGTTGTATTTCTTCAGTTTTTCGATATAGCGGATAAAGTCAAACAGCCCCTGATAGCTTGTTTTCTCATAATCTTCCGCCTTCTGTACCAGCATGGCAAGGTTTGCCTGCCGAGTCTTCCCGGCCGGCATGGCAGCCGCATATTTGTCGTATCCTGTCCGATCAAAGATACGGCCGATCAGTCTGGAGACCGGAAGATACAGGGATTCTCTCCGAAGCTCCGCAAGCAGATCCATAAAGCTCTGCAGCTTCCGGAAGATTGTCTCTTCTTCGCTCTCTTCCCCGGTCCGGACCGATGCCATCGTTTCATCATGTTTCCCATGTTTTTCCAGATAGTGCTTCACTGCCCCATAGAATCCGATATCTTCCCCGCGATCCGCATCCCGCTTAAAGTCCGCCATCACAATGGCAAGCTCCCGGTCCTTCATTCCGCCGATCGGAGATTTCAGCACTCCGGCTAACGGGATGTCCTGCATCGGATTGTCGATGAGCGCCAGCATATTTAACATCGTCTCAACTTCCACCGCTGTAAAATACCCGGTCCTGGACTCCGCATACGCCGGGATTCCTGCTGCACCGAGAACACTTAAAAATTCCTCCGACCATCCGGAAAGACTCCGCAGAAGGATCACGATATCCTTTTTCTTTAATCGTTCATACTGCCCGGTCTTTCCGTTATAGATCTGCATTCCGGATTCCGGATCAGTCAGCTCGCGGATCTTTGCAGCGATCAGTCTCGCCTCCGCTTCCCGTGCTGTGTAATCCGCTTTTTCCTCATCCATGCCGTCAAAAAGAGGATCTCCCGTATTTAAGAGCAGGACCTCCGTCTTTGCCTGGCCTTCTTTGGGCGTTTCCGGAAATTTTGCTCCCGCATACAGGGCCGCATCGTCCGTGTAGCAGATATTTCCCAACTGCTTTGTCATGATCTGATAAAACACATCATTAATGCTTTCAAGGACCTCCCGTCGGCTCCGGAAATTTTTATGGAGCTCGATCTTCTGGTACAGATCATCCTCATTCCCGTAAGATTCATATTTTTCCAGAAAAAGTTCCGGCTTCGCCAGTCGGAACTTATAGATGCTCTGCTTCACATCGCCGACCATAAAAACATTCGGTGTCCCGAACCGTTCTCTGGATACACAGCGGATCAGTGTCTCCTGGACCTCATTGCTGTCCTGATACTCATCTACGAGAATTTCTTCATAGATTCCCGAAAGTTCATCCGCCACTGCTCCCGGTCTGTGATCCGGACTGCCGCCTGTAAGGATTTCGAGTGCAAAATGTTCCAGGTCATTGAAATCCACCAGATTCTTTTCTTCTTTTGCCTCCTGGAACCTGGCGGAAAACTCTTCCGCAAGTTCCAGAAGCATCCGGATCGGTCCCCGGCAGGCATCCATGTCGGAAAACACAGAATCCACATCACCCGGAAGATAAAGGGCTTTCATCTTTTTGATGCCGTCCTTTGCGGCATTTCTGAGCGCTGCCGCCCGCTCTTTCTTCTCCGGATTCACCTGTTTTCCCCTGACAGCCGCCAGACGTCCGAATTTCAGTCCGGCAATCCCATCTGCGATCTCCCGGTAAGTCTCCGCTTCTTTCAGTATTTCCATTGCCCGGATATCTTCCGCCAACATCGGGGCATACGCCTGCGGTCCGTCCTCCTCAGCGGCAAGTTCTGCTGCCTCATAAAGACCATCCAGAAATTCCTCCGCCTGGCGTCCCACATCCCGGATCAGGAATTTCATCCAGGCCGGTTCCTTTCCGCCTTTTTCCCCGGAACTTTCCTCACTGCTCTCCGAAAGCTCGTCCCGGCAGGCGGCTATCCACTCTCCCGGCCACGGATTACTCTGTGAAAACTCCCATACTTTTAAAATATAGTCCTCGAGACCTCCGTCCGTCCGCCCTGACGCATAAGTGTCCACAAACTGCAGGAACCGCTCATCTTCTCTCCCGTAATATTCCTCCAGGAGCTCTTTCATCACATCGGCTTTTAAGAGCAGAAGTTCGCCTTCGTCCGCCACCCGGAATCCCGGATCCAGATCCAGCTCGTGGAAGTGTTCCCTCAGTAGATTCAGGCAGAAGCTGTCGATCGTGGTGATCTTCGCATGGTGGATCAGCGTGCTCTGCCGTTCCAGATTTTTATTTCCCGGGTCTTCGTCGAGAAGTGATCCGAGAGCCGTCTCCACACGCTCCCGCATCTCCGCGGCCGCCGCGTTGGTGAACGTCATGACGAGCAGTCTGTCAATGTCCACCGCCTGATCCGGATCTGTGATCATGCGGATGATTCTCTCAACGAGGACCGCAGTCTTTCCGCTTCCTGCGGCCGCAGAGACAAGAAGATTCTTATGCCTCGTCTCAATGACCTGTAACTGTTCATCCGTCCATGTTGTCGCCATCACATCTTCTCCTCTCCGTCCTTGCGTCTCCCCGGTTCCGGTTTTCTGTTTCCGCTTTCCTGTTCCTCTGTCTCATTTTCATCTGATTCCTCCGGATCGATCTCCTTCCAGATCTCCTCCGCCTTCATCGGGCGGAAACGGCGGAATCCATATCCGTCTGTCTTCAGATCAAATCCGCAGACACTGTGGTATGGACAATAGTCACATGCTGTCCTGTTTCCCTGTTTATACGGATTGACCGCCACATTTCCGTCCAGGATCTCACCTCCCATAGTCTTCAGCTGTCCGTTCACAAAATCTGCAAGTCTGGCAAACCGCTTTCCCCCGGCAACAGAGGACTTTACCTCCTGGACATATCCGTCCTTTAACGCAACCGGGATCACATCGGATTCCTTTTCGATGTCCCGGTCCATATGGCGGATCACATCCAGACTGCTGTTCACGAGTCCGTTCATTCTGAGCCTGCGCAGGATCCCGGCTTCGATCTCCTCGTCCGTCATCCCGTCCTCGCGGTCGATCACAGGGTCATCGATATGATAATAAAAGATCCCGGCCGGGACCGCCTGCTTCCCCGGATGCCGGTTTTCCTGCATTTTCAGCGCCGCATCCATATAGACCACGAGCTGAAGCTGCAGTCCGTGATATAAAAGCGCCAGATCAAAGGATGTGCTTCCCGATTTGTAATCCATGATCTTCACATAGACCTTATCCTCATCCTCAAACACATCCATCCGGTCGATCCTTCCCCGGAGATTCAGCGCCTCCCCATCTTTCAGCGGGATCCTCGTGCTGACATCTACCTCGAACTCTTCCGGCTCAAAATCGCCCTTCCGGATCTGGTAGATCAGTGCCCGCACGGTCCGGTCCGTGATCCTCTCCACTTTCTTTTCGAGATATGCATTTCTCGCAGAGCTTTTCATGATCGTATTCCGGTACTTTGCAGAAACCTCCTCCACCGCTTTTCTTACCAGAGTCCGCCGCTCCGCATCCGTGATCGTTCTGAAATCCTTCCCGTGATCCCGGATATTTCTGAAAAACGTATCGAGCGACTGGTGAAACAGATTTCCCATATCGGAAAGATCGAGCTCATACTCTTTTCCTGCACGCAGTCCAAGTCCGTGATTCAGGAAGTGGGAATAGGCACATGCCGCATATCCCTCCATTCTCGTGACACTTCCCCGAAGCAGCGTCCCATAGAGTTCTCGCGCAGCCGTTCTGCCGATCTCTCCTTTTTTATAAGAATAGGCGACAGCTTTTGCAAGATTTTCCATCTCGGCCTCCGTCTCTTTCTCCGAGGAGAGAAAGCGGTAAAGCACTCTCGGCTCTTCCTGCGCCGGATCCATCATTTTCTCCGGCTCCTGCAGCCAGGAAAGCACGGATTTTTTTGCTGCCGTCACGGATACATCCGGACATTTCTCCTCCCCGCTCTCATGGATCACAAGATCCGGGAATCTCTTTTTCATCTCCCCGATCATGCCGGATGGACGGATCTCTTTTCCTTCCGCCGTCACCGCCGGCCAGGAGAGGATCAGCTGGTCGGACGGCTTTGTCATCATGAGATACAGATAAAACCGCTCCATAAAGCCCTCTTCCCTGGCGGTCGGTGCAAGCTCCATGGAATTCTTTTTTAAGATCTCCCTCTCATTGTCGGTAAATAGTCCGCCCTTTGAATGGTCCGCCGGAACAATTCCCTGGCTGACTCCGAGGAAAAAGAGGACTTTGATCTTGTCGAGACGTGTTCTCTTTAAGTCTCCGCAGACCACACGGTCCGCGCCTGCAGGGATCATCCCGACAGAAAGTTCTGAAAAACCGGCGGAGAGGATCTCCGCGTACTCTCTTCTGGCCACATATTCGTCCCCCAGGAGACTTTTAAATTTCTCAAAGAGTTCCGTGACAAGACCGAAAATTTCCTCATACTCTCTCGCCTCGCGGTCCATACCGCAAGTTTTAAACTGCTCCGACAATTTTTCCAGCTTTTCCTCCGCGCCGAGCATCTCCAGAAGCTCCGCCAGTGCATCCGTGACTGTCTTTACCGGAACTCCCCGGCCGCCGCACTGTTCCCGGAGCAGCCGCAGCGGCGCCATGATCTCCTCTTTAAAAGCATTCATTTCAAGAAGATTCAGATTTTCTCCGCCATCAAACGTCCGGTCCCAGACTGCATCCCATTTGGCAAAGCCGCGGATTCCCATCGCACGCACATAGATTTCCATCCGGTCCACTTTCTCAGTCTGATCTGTTACAAGTCCCGTTCGAAGATATCGGAACATGCTCTCGTAATCAAATCCTTTCTGCAGGATATCGAGAGCACTCTGGATCAGGCGGAGCAGTGGATTTCCGGAGACATCCCGGTTCTCATCGAGGAAAAGCGGGATCCCGTTTTCCTCAAAGCTCTTGGTGATCTCACGGCTGTATCCCGGAAGATCCCCGCATACCAGAGCAATATCGCGATACCGGTATCCGTTCTTTTTTACAAGAGTCTCGATCCTGTTTGTTATAAAGTCTGCCTCGTCCTCAGGATTTTTCGCCTGCACGAGAAGGATTTCTTCCGTGCCGCCGCGGTATCTGGGATACGGATAACGGAAAAACGTCCGTTCCAGATGGTCGAGCGCAGGACTGTTCCGGAAGCGCACCAGCGGACGTTTGTAAAAGATCAGATCGCGGTAGATTTTTATGCCGTTTTCTTCCGCCAGTTTTTTCAGTTTTCCGGTCATCTTCCTGCTCATATCAAAGAGATCGGTCTCATCGGACTCCGCAGAAAGATCCAGTCCCGGCTCCATTGTCGCAGAAACCGTCACAAAGAGATCCCGGCAGATTTTTAACAGGATTCCGATCAGCCGGTACTGGATCGGGGTAAAACCTGTATACCCGTCGAGAACCATAACACTGTCCTTTAAAAGCTCCGACCGCTCCGCCACCTGACAGAGCACATCCAAAAGTTCCTCCAGAGTAATGTACTTTTCCTTTGTAAACTCCCGGAATGCCTCAAAGATCACCTCCATGTCGGAGAGCTTTGCCGAAAGGATCTGACCGACACCGTCTCCTGCCGACTGGATCTTAAGGTCTTCCGGAGTTGCCCCGTACTGGTAGAGTTCCGAGAGCATGGACTTGATCTCCCCGATAAACCCCGGGCGGTTCAGATGAGACGAAAACATGGTAAGTTCGTCCTTCTTCTCCCCCGCAAGTTTCCGCAGGATCATATTTTTTCCCGTATCGTCCAGGACCTCCGGCTGCGGAATCGACAGTTCTGAAAAAATTCGGTAAGCCAGACGTTCAAAGCTCACAACATCAATGTTCATCGTTCCATGATTCGGATGCAGTCTCACGATCTCCTTCTGGGCCTGCATCGTCGCCTGTTCAGGCGTCACCACAAAAAAACGGCCATCCGGCTCCTTCATGGACAGCTCGATGATCTTCCTATAGATATATTCTGTTTTCCCGGCTCCGGAACCGCCCATCACCATGCACAATCCCATTCTATGTCCTCCTGCTCCCTGACCGCATTTCCGCCGATCAGGCATTATTCAATTTCAGATATGTAAACCGTATATGTTCCGGACAAAAATGTCAAGTTTTTTGTCCGGCTTCCGGCCCATGCTCCGGGCCATGCAAAAGGAATGCCATGTATTTTTTCTCATCCGCTCTCATATGATTAATACAAACCATCCCCAAAAGGATCTATTATTCTATGAGTTCAAAAACAAAGATCATCGTCCTCAGGATGAAGGAGATCATCTACACGGCTCTTTTTATCGGCTTCGCCATCGTCCTCATCATGCTGTTTCTCTTTATGTTCCGCCCTAAAAAGGCCAACATCTCCCATGATGCTCCTGATCAGGCATCGGAGAGCTCCTCACAGGCCGCTCCCGCCTCTGTTACATATGTTCCGGGACTTTATTCATCTCCCATCGTTTTAGGCAGCGAGAACGTCAATGTGGAGGTCGCTGTGGATCACACAGGGATCCGCTCCGTGTCCCTTGTCCCTTTAAGCGACTCCGTTGAGACTATGTATCCTCTAATGGCTCCTGCCATGGATCTCATCTCAGAACAGATCCTCGAAAACCAGAGTCTGGAAGGTCTGGAATACCCCGCCGGTTCCCAGTACACCTCCATGGCGCTCGTATCGGCGGTGAAAACGGCGCTCTCCAAGGCATCCGCGAAGTAGATCTCAAATTTTTTTTAATAACCCACTTGACAAATCTCTTTTCCTCCTGTATACTCTTCACCATGATAACAATTTACCACGCTAAATCAAAAGTTCATTAGCATACTGAATCAAGGGCATACAAGGAGGAACCATCCATGAAGAAATTCAATCAGCTTTTCATCTTAGGTACGTCACTTTTATTATCCGCTGCGGCACTCACCGGATGTTCCGGTTCCTCCGCGATGGGCGCTACGATCCCGCAGACAACGGCATCTGAGACAACAACTCCGCAGACAGACGCAGGTCTGGTAGCAGCAGAGACGACCGGTTCCGGCAATCGTTTAAACGACATTCTGGAGCGCGGATACATCGAGATCGCGACCGAGCCGTACTTCGCTCCGAACGAGTTCATCGATCCGACAAAGAGCGGAGATGACGCCTATGTCGGCTCCGATATCGAGCTTGCGAACTATATCGGCGAATCCCTCGGCGTTGAGGTCCGCATCAAACCGATGGACTTCACAAGCGTTCTCGGAAGCATCACGACCGGCAAATATGATCTCGCGATCTCCGCTCTGGCTTACACACCGGCAAGAGCTGAGACCATGAACCTCTCCAAAGGTTATTACTTCGGAGACGAAGATCCGCAGACTGCTTACGGTATCCTGGTCCGCAAGGAAGATGTCGACAGCATCAAATCCTTCAATGATCTCTCGGACAAGGTTGTCGTTGCACAGAACGGTTCCCTTCAGGAACAGTTCGTACAGGAACAGATCCCGAGCTATAAAAAATACAACCGTGTTTCTTCCACAAACGATGGTTTCCTGATGGTCCAGACCGGCAAAGCCGATGTCATGGTCGCTGCTCTCAGAATGGCAAGATTATATCTGGAATCCAACCCGGACAGCAACCTCGTGATCGTTCCGAACCTCTACTTTAAAGTTGATCCGGAGACACAGGGAACAAGAATCGGTATCCCGAAAGGGGAAGATGCCCTGACAGACAGGATCAACGAGATCATCGATGAAGTTGTTGATCAGAATCTCTACAATGAATGGTACGACGAGTATACGGAGTACGCTAAGAGCCTTGGCATTATCGAATAATTCGATCCTTTGATATAACCCCGCGGCCGCGGTCAGGCCGTACCCCTTCACCGGCGTCTTCCCCAGATGCCGGAAGTCATCTCATGAGAGTTCCCCCAGAACTCCCGTGACGAAAAAAGGCGATCCGCAAATTACCTGGCGGATCGTCTTTTTCGTTTCTTTATTTTTTACACTTCCCAGTCAGAATCAAGGAATCCTTCCCCGTAGACTTCCTGAGCCTCGGATACGATCATGAATGCGGTCGGATCGATCCCGTAGACGATCTTCTTCGCACGGTAGAACTGTTTTTTATCAAGCACGCAGATCACCGTCTCGCCTTCCTCTTCCCGGTAGGCACCGCGGCTCTTTAGCAGTGTGCAGCCGCGCTCCAGATTCCTCATCAGCTCCTTTGCGATCTCCCCGGATCTCGGGCTGATCACCGTGATCATCGTGCTCTTATTCATACCATAGAGGATCACATCGATCACATACGTTCCGACTACCATATTGATCAGTCCGTAAAGACCCGATTCAATATTCCGGAACACCGCCATGGACAGGAGAATGATCACGAGATCCGTAGCCATGACAGCCTTTCCGGTCTGCATGTGCGGGCGGAACTTCTGTAAAAGCTTCGCGGCGATATCGCCGCCACCCGTTGTGGAACCGCGCATAAATACGACCGCCAGGCTGATCCCCATGAGCACTCCGCCGAAAAGGCAGGACACCATCTTATCCCCCGAATACACCGGGAAATACGGCGTCACCAGTCCATCAAGGATCACCGTCATGATCGCCACGGTTTTCAATGTCTTGATCGTCTTTTCCTTCCCCAGATAGATCCAGGACGCGATCAGAAGCGGGATGTTGATCAAAAATGTCAGTGTACCGATCGGCAGGCTCGTCAGACGGTTGAGCAGGATCGCCATACCGCTGGCGCCTCCCGGCGCGATATCAATGTTGTCGATAAAGCAGTGCAGCGCAACAGCCTGGATAAAACCGCCCGCCACATCTGCCAGAAAATCCAGGGCAAATTCTTTTCCCCGTGTCTTCCCCATAAGATTACCCCCTCATATCAAATGCTGCAAAGTCCGATTTTCCGGCATTCCCCACATGCCGGAGCGTGTCTGTCCGCCCTGTCAGCGTTCTCTGTCTTCCGGCTTTCTGCCCGTCCGGACAGAAAGTTCCCGATGCTGACCGGCCGGTCCGCTAGTCCTTATACAGCTCTTCAAACAGTTCCACAGGAACATATGCCTTCACATGGATCCCGTCGTCCTGGTATTCCTCCGAGAGAAGCTGTCCGCTCTTCCGGATCGTCTGGATCCGCCCGGCATTTTTGTATGCAAAGACCTTCTCAAAATAGATCCTGCGGTTTCTTAAGATCACGGCAAAAAGATCGAGCAGTTCCCCGATGCCCTCTCCTGTCTTTGCCGATAACCGTACCTTATAGTCCGCAGACATGTCCCGGCAGGCAGTGTCCGCATCCGGACGGTCTACCTTGTTGAACACGGTGATGATCTCTTTGTCCTTGATGTCCAGTCGGCGCAGCGTCTCGTAGACTACATGCATCTGCATGTCCATCTGCGGATTCGAGCAGTCCACCACATGGAGGATCACATCACAGTACCTCGCTTCTTCAAGCGTACTCTTGAATGCCTCGACAAGGTGATGCGGAAGCTTCCGGATAAATCCGACCGTATCCGTCAGAAGGACCTTCTCCCCACCCGGAAGCACAAGCGCTCTCGTCGTCGGATCCAGAGTTGCAAAGAGCTTATCCTCCGCCAGGATCCCGGCGCCGGTGAGCTTATTTAAGAGTGTGGACTTTCCTGCATTCGTATAGCCGACAATGGCCGCCGTCAGAGTTCCGCTCTGCTCTCTCTGTTTCCGAACCACATCCCTGTGGCGCTCCACATCCTGAAGCTCCGATTTTAACTGGCTGATCCGCTCATGGATCCGTCTGCGGTCCACCTCGAGTTTCGTCTCACCAGGCCCCCTCGTGCCGATTCCGCCGCCGAGTCTCGACAGAGAATTTCTGAGTCCGACAAGACGGACGGCACGGTATCTGAGCTGCGCCAGCTCGACCTGGATCTTTCCTTCCCTGGTCTTCGCGCGGGCCGCAAAGATATCAAGAATGATCATCGTCCGGTCCATGACCTTTGTGTCCAGGGCATCCTCCAGGTTTTTGAGCTGTGCCGGGGAGAGCTCATCGTCACAGACAACTCCGGTCGCTCCGCTCTCCCAGACCATCTCCTTCAGTTCCTGGATCTTTCCCTTTCCAAGGTAGGTTCCCGGATGGATATTTTCCCGGTTCTGGATCACGGTCCCGACGGTCTCCGCTCCCGCGGTCTTTACAAGCTCTTTCAGCTCCTCCACGGATTCTTCCGTGTCATCGGAGTCGTTCGTGCTGGCGGCAAACAGGATCACCCGCTCCTGCTGCTCACCGATCTCTATCAATTCTGCCATTCTTTCTCCTATCTCGTCACAAGAAACGCGATCTCATGATCCGCTTTCTCATCCTGTCCGTACTGTTCCTCATAGCTCCGGAACAGCTCCAGCGCTTTCTCATACTGCCCCAGGTACTCGTAACACACCGCCTGGTTGAAGGCGATCTCCTTCTTCGCCCTGTCATCGGAGAGTGCAAGTCCCGCTTCCCCGTGCTGCAGTGCTTCCTCGTAATCGCCTTTTTTCATCGCCGCCATCATCCAGCGGTTATAGACTTCCGTGCTGGAAAATCCTTCTTCCACCAGCGTCTGATAGATCTCATCTGCCTTCGTCTCATCTCCGGCCGTCATATAAGCCGCCCCAAGAGCTTCCATCGCTTCAGCATAGCCGGCAGCTGCATGTTTTTCGTCCGCCTTTGTTCCGGACTCCATACGGTTTTCAGCGCCTTCCGCATCGCCGGAATTTGCGAGACTCACCGCGCCCAGATAATAGTATTCCGCTCTCGGTTTATCCACCTTCACCAGCGTATCATATGTGTACGCCGCGGCACCGTAATCTCCCAGCATAAATTCTGCCTCACCGCGGTATTTTAATACATCGATCTCAAAGGATGAGACATGCTTTGTCTGATCGATCAGGCTGTCAAACTCCGCGACAGCGCCCTCATAATCGCCGTTCTCCATGAGAGCGATCCCGTTTTCCTTCCCCGCCTTCATCTCCTCTGTCACATGACCGCAGCCGGTAAGGAGAAAAAGCATGCCAGCGATGAGAAGAGCTGATGCGATATGCTTTCGAACTTTCGCATGGAACTGCCGGTCTTCACAGACGACCGCAGCCGGTGCGTAGTTCAAATTCAGTACATCTTTTTTTGATTTTTCTCTTTTTTCTGATTTTTGATAATATTTATACATTTTCAATTATATGTTTAATTTTGTTCTTTCTGTGATACTTCTGATTCTTCATCCTCCGCGCCTTCGGAAATATGCTCTGTCTCCTACGCGCGTGTCGTACTTCCGAATCCACCGTTTCTCACTTCATCGGCCTCGTCATCCACCGTGATGCCGTACTCCACAAAAATTCCCTGGGAAAAACCGGTTCCGGCTTCCACTTCCACAGTCTTTCCTTCACGGCTGTCGTTGGTGAGCTTCACCTGGATGTGGCCCCAGACGATATGTGGCCCTCGTTGTCGGATCCGTAGTAATCGCTGTCGATGATCCCGACGGTATTGTTTAACTGCAGGCGGAACTTAAATCCAAGTCCGCTTCTCGGATAGAGCTTTAACACCCAGCCATCGTCGATCCGTGCGCGGATCCCGGTAAGGATCTTTGTCATCTGACCAGGTTTCAGTGTGAATGCGGCCGGTGCGAAGAAATCATATCCGGCGGAACCTGCGGTCGCCCGTTTCGGGAGACGGATCCCGTCATAGATCTCCTTTATCATATCGTCTGTCCAGGTGAATATCATATGGTTTGTACCCTGCGGTTTTCCCCCCTGCCAGTCTTTTTTAAACTGCTCAAAGCTTACTTTTTCAAATTTCGCGATTCTCTGCATGTTGTCTCCTCTTATTCTCATTCTGACGCCCCGCTCTTCCTTTCTGGATCGGCGTGCGCTCCCGGATCATTTCTCCTGTCGGACCGTCCGGATGTCTCCCACTACTATACCAAGAGCCCGGTCCCATTTCAAGCATTTCAAACGAAAAATCCGGCAGAACATACCACGTTATCGCGGCAGTGTGTCCACTGCCCGCAGTATATTCTGCCGGATCAATCCGTCTGTGACGTACAAAATCATCTTAAACTCAGATTCTCCGCTGCTATTGCAGCTATCGTGATCGGCATTCGCCGTTCGCCATAAATCTGCAAGCAGTTTTCTGGCTCTCTTGCGCTCATTTCATCATATACGACAGCATCTCCATCCCGAAAATGATCACATAGAAAAGAAATCCGGGATTCAGATACACATATTTTTTATACGATGTCGGCACTCCGTTCTGCTGCCCCATCTGCCACCAGTAACGGCGTCCGTCCCGGAAGAAGAAATAGATCCCTGCCGCAATGAGGAGCAGGACCATAAGAAAACTGGCAAACGAAAACGCCGCTGCCGCCCAGGAAAGCCCCAGCGCATAGAGCCCGTCCTCCACCATCACGAGCAGCATCGAAAACGAATTCACTGCCATATGGAGCAGGACATTGTAAAGGATCCGGTTCGTCCGCACCGCGAGATAACCGAGTACCAGTCCGATCACCACCGCATACAGGAACTGGTTCAGATTCCCATGCATCAGCCCGAACATGACCGCCGTGAATACGACCGCCGTCCGGTCTCCAAATCGTCTCGCTTTTCTTAACAGCACTCCCCTGAAGAGCAGTTCCTCCATAAACGGAGCCACCAGGCAGGTATAGATCACCATTCCCGGCGTCAGTGCATCCAGTGCGTCCATCACCGGGTTCATATCTCCAGCCGGAACACCGGTAAATATGGAAATAAACGAGTCAAGAAAGACTCCCAGGAAGTTAAAGATATAGCCGAGTCCCAGCGCCATGAACAGCGCAGAAACCCATACTTCCGCCGAAAGTTTCTGGGCCGGTCTCCGGTCTGACCGCAGAAACCAGGTCATCGGGATCACCGCAAGGAACGGAAGTCCGATGCTGAAGACATACTGCACGAGGACTCCGGTCCACGGAGACGAAAAGAGCCCGGAGAGCAGACGACCCCCGCCGCTCTCCAGGCTGAACACCCAGTGCCGCACCATGAGATAGAACGCACTGCCCAGGTACTGAAGACCTGAGCAGGCACACATGGCCAGACATAAAACTGTAAATGTGATCAGAAAATCTCTTCTCTTATGCACCATATTCTTCCTTCATGATCTCACTGCTTCTCGCAATGAACTTTGTCATACGCTCCGGAGAAAGACTTCCGTGAGCAAGTTTCGCAAGGTCATAGAGCTGTTCGCAGAGCATCGGTGTCTTCTCTCCGTCCTTGTTGGCAAGAACGTATTTTACAAGACCGTTGTTTGCGTTGATGACTAATGTCTCCTCAGCCGGGAACATATCGGAACCGCCGCCGTACATGCTGTACATCTTCATCATATCCTGCATTCTTCGGCTCTCCTCGGAGACTGTGATCATGGAAGCGAGACCTTCATTTTTCAGCTTCTCGACTTTCACGTTCAGCTTGTCGTTTCCGATCGCCTTCTTAAATACCTCAGCGAGAGTCTCGGCGTCCTTCTTCTCCTGCTCCTTCGCGGCCTCATCGGTCTCCTCCGTCTCTTTGAATGTCTCGTTGACATCCGCATCGATACGCAGGAACTTTAAGCCCTCATTCTTCTGCTCCACATGCTGCATGAACGGGGAATCGATCGGGTTCGGAAGGATCACAGCGTCGATCCCGGCTTCCTTGAACATGTTGATGTACTGGCTCTGCTCTTTCTCGTCCGTTACATAGAAGATCTTGTTCTCGTGTTTCTCCTTGTTCTCCTCAAGGCAGTCAGCGAGTGTCAGATATTTGCCGTCCAGGTTCTTATAGAGGATGTAATCTTTCATCTTCTCATCGAACTTCTCGTCCTTTAAGCAGCCGAATTTGATGAACGGATTGATATCATCCCAGTATTTCTCGTAGTTCTCGCGATCTGTCTTGCACATGCCGGAGAGCTTATCAGCAACTTTCTTTGTAATGTAATCGGAGATCTTCTTTACAAATCCATCGTTCTGAAGAGCACTTCTGGATACGTTGAGCGGAAGATCCGGGCAGTCGATCACGCCTTTTAACAGCATCAGGAATTCCGGAATAACTTCTTTGATGTTATCCGCGATGAATACCTGGTTGTTGTAGAGTTTGATCTTTCCTTCGATGCTCTCGTACTCCATGTTGATCTTCGGGAAGTAGAGGATTCCTTTTAAGTTGAACGGATAGTCCATATTCAGATGGATCCAGAATAACGGCTCCTTGAAGTCCTGGAATACCTTGCGGTAGAACTCCTTGTACTCCTCATCGGTGCACTCGTTCGGATGCTTGTTCCAGAGCGGGTTCGTATCATTGACCGGAACCGGGCGTCTTGCGATCTTATATTTCTCTTTCGCAGGGCTCACCTCAACAGTCTCCTTCGATCCGTCCTCTTTTTCCTTCTCCTCGGTCTTTGCCGGCTCAACGATCGTCTCGATGATCGTATCCTTGTCGGTCAGTTCCTCTTTCTCGATCGTATCGTACTGCGGCTCAGCAGTCTCATCGTTTAAGTAGATCTCGACCGGCATAAATGCACAGTACTTGTCGAGGATCTCTCTTGCGCGGTACTCATTCGCAAACTCAGCGCTGTCCTCATTTAAGTACAGGGTGATCAGGGTTCCGTGGCCTTCCTTAGTGCCTTCCTTCATATCAAACTCGGTACCGCCCTCAGACTCCCAGTGGACCGGTTTTGCGTCCTTCTTGTAGGATAAGGTATCGATCGTTACTTTGTCCGCTACCATAAATGAGGAATAGAAACCGAGTCCGAAATGACCGATGATCTGGTCTTCATTCGCTTTATCCTTGTACTTGTTCAGGAAATCCTGGGCGCCGGAGAAAGCGATCTGGTTGATATACTCGTCAACCTCATCCTCTGTCATACCGAGACCGTTATCTTCGATCTTGATCGTCTTTTCCTTCGGATTTACAGTAACCTGGACTTTATACGTTTCATCGTCCGGGGTCTCATACTCGCCCATCAGAGCCAGTTTCTTTAATTTTGTGATGGCATCGCAGCCATTGCTGACTAACTCACGATAAAAGATATCATGATCGGAATACAGCCATTTTTTGATGATCGGGAATATATTCTCACTGTTGATTGAAAGACTTCCGCTTTTTGCCATGTTAAACCACTCCTTATTTCCATTCGCGCGTCGGGGGACGATCTGTATTGCCGCCCGCCGGACCGCTGTTTTTTATTTTCTCTGTAACCGTTCCATTCTTAAACAGCTACTTTTTTCTTCTTTCAGGACAGCCGGTATCGCCCCGGATCTCCGGGATTTTTAACAGCTGTTCGATTCAACATGACATATTTTAATACCAGAAAATCAAAATGTCAATAAAATTAGCACTCATTTTTGATGAGTGCTAATAAAAATTTTATAAACTTTTTGATTTTTCTCTGTCAGTCACGGAGCTGCACTTCTGCTGCCGGCTTTACAGCCGCTCGCGGATCAGTTTTCACTCTCGATCGGAATAAACACGCGGGCCTGTTCGTCCTGCTGTTTTTTCTTCCGCTCCTCTTTCGCAGCATTGACTGCCATCTCGCAGAGTGCCATCTGGGAGCCGACCGGAAGTTTTCCTCGGCGATCCGGCTTTTCATATGTCCCGTCCGGCTGAAGCACATGGGCCTTTAAGTTGTCCTCCAGCTCCAGCTCCATATATCTGCGAATCCTGTCTTTGAGTTCCTCTCTCAATACCGGGAACATAATCTCGACACGGCGGTCCAGGTTTCTCGGCATCCAGTCGGCACTTCCCATGTAGATCTCTTCACTTCCGTCGTTCTCAAAGATAAAGATCCTCGCATGTTCGAGGAATTCTCCGACGATCGAGCGGACCTCAATGTTCTCGGAAAGTCCCGGGATCCCCGCCTTCAGACAGCAGATGCCGCGGACAACCAGGCGGATCTTCACCCCTGCGCAGGACGCCTCATACAGCGCGGCGATGATCTCCTTGTCACAGAGGGAATTCATCTTCGCGATGATCGATGCCGGCTTTCCGTCTTTTGCATGCTTCGTCTCCCGGTTGATCAGATGCAGGAATTTCGTTCTGAGCCACAGCGGGGCAACCGAAAGCATGTTCCAGTTTAACGGCTCGGAATATCCGGAGAGCATGTTGAAGACCGCAGTCGCATCCTCTCCGATCATCGGATTGCAGGTCATGATTCCGCAGTCTGTGTAAAGTTTTGCAGTGGAATCGTTGTAGTTTCCGGTTCCAAGATGGACATATCTCCGGATCCCGTCTTCCTCCCTGCGGACCACGAGTGTGATCTTTGAGTGCGTCTTTAAGCCGACGAGTCCGTAAATAACATGACATCCGGCTTTTTCCAGCTTTTTCGCCCAGATGATGTTGTTCTCCTCGTCAAATCTCGCCTTCAGCTCGACGAGAACCGATACCTGCTTTCCGTTCTCGGCTGCCGCCGCCAGAGCCGCGATGATCGGGGAGTTGCCGCTGACACGGTATAACGTCTGCTTGATCGCCAGAACTTCCGGATCCTTTGCCGCGCTCCGCACGAAGTCCACGACAGGATCAAAAGTCTCATACGGATGCATCAGAAGGATATCGCCCTTCCGGATGTTCGTAAAGATATCATCGTCATTCATCAGAGCCGGAACCGGCTGCGGCGTATATTTCGGGGTCTTTAAGTGGTCGTACCCGTCAAGCCCGTACATTTTCATCAGGACCGTCAGGTCGAGCGCACCCGGGATCTCAAAGATGTCTTCCTCGTTGACCTCCAGCTCTCTCTTTAAGATCTTTAAAAGTCTTTGGTCCGCCTTGTCCTCGATCTCCAGACGGATGACTTCGCCCCACTGTCTGCGCTTTAACTGCTTTTCGATCTCCTCGAGAAGATCCACAGCTTCCTCCTCGTCCAGGGCGAAATCGGCGTTTCTCATGATACGGAACGGATGGGACGTCACGATATCATAGTTTAAGAACAGCTGCTGCATGTTCCGCTCGATGATCTCCTCCAGGAAGATCACATTCCGCATCTCACGGTTGTTCTCATCGGTCGTCACCGGGAGGCTGATGATCCTCGGAAGGACAGCCGGGACCTGCACCATCGCGAACTCCAGCTCCTTGCCGCCCTCTTTTTTCTTTAAGAGCGCCGCAATATTCAGGGACTTGTTTCTGACAAGCGGAAACGGTCTTGAGGAATCCACCGCCATCGGCGTCAGGACCGGATAGACCTCCTCACGGAAATAGCGGTCCACAAATTCGCCCTGCTCCGGGGTCAGGTCCTCGTGATTCTCGATGAGGTTCAGTCCGATGCTCCGAAGAGCCGGGAGCAGCGACCGGTTATATGTGTTGTACTGCTGAGTGACAAGCTCATGGGTCCGCACACTGATCTTTTCCAGCTGCTCCGACGCGGTCATCCCCGCGATATCCGGCTTTTTATATCCCGCATGGACCATATCCTTTAAGGATGCGACCCGGACCATGAAAAACTCATCCAGGTTCGATGCCGTGATGCTTAAGAATTTCAGCCGGTCAAAGAGCGGTGTCGTCTTATCTCTTGCCTCTTCGAGAACACGGCAGTCAAATTCCAGCCAGCTGAGTTCTCGGTTTACATAATTTTTCGGATCATTGAAGCGTGCCGGATCCTGCTCCTTCCGTTCTTTCTGAGCATTCCCCTTTTTTAACTCTTTTTTCATTTCTCTGCCTTCCTGTATCCGGCCGGTCCACGGTTCACGCTGTGCGCAGACGAAAACCGGCTCCGGACACCCTTTCACATCCTGAATTCATCGTGTTTCGCAGCAATATCCCTGTCTGCACTCCGGCATCTAGCTGTATTTTTTATGCCGCAGGACCGGCCGGATCCCGAAGATCTCCTCGAAGAATGCCGCCTTCTGTTCAAAGGATACCGCCTCCAGCGTGATATCGCCCGGATAATCCGTCGTGATCATGAGCTTTCCATCTTTTACTGCCATCTTGCAGTCCGCAAGTTTGTCCCCGTGGCCGCGGTCCATGGAATTTGCCAGACGCAGGATCGCCGTCAGCTTCGCGATCAGGAGCATGACCTCATTCTGCCCGCCGAAGCTGTCTGTCACAGCGTCCAGCTCGGTCTCCATCCGGACCATGTTGTAATCGAAATCCCGGATGTTGTAGCGGACCACATTTGCGATGATCTCACGTTCCAGGTGCGAGATCCCGATGATCTCCGTCGACATGATGATATTGTAGGCGCACTCGTTGGAGTTGCGGACGCTGATAAATTTTCCGCAGGCGTGGATCAGCACGGCAATCTGTAACAGAAGCCGCTCTCTCTGCCCCATTCCATGGTATCTCCGCATCGTGTCAAAGATCTGGAGCACATATTTTTCCACTGTCTCCGTATGACGGCTCATGCACTGGTAGCGCTTCGCCATCGTGCGCGAGGTGCTGATGATGTCATTGTCAAAATTGTGCCGGAATTTCAAGAGTTTCTTGTCCGCCGCGTACTCGGCCGCGATCCCGTCGCAGAGGCGGATCCCCGGGATCCAGATCATCTCCGCTCCTGTCATCTCAAGGAACTTTTTATAGATCACCACGCACGGAAGAAGCAGAGATGCATACTCCCGGCTCACCCCGAATGCCTCCTCGATCTGTGTCTCATTCATCGTGACAAGGCGCGCATAGAACTCGTCAAAGCGCTCTCTCGTGACTCTGCGGAGCGGTTTTCCGTGATCCTCATACCGGAACAAATAGAGGATATTTTCTCCGATCCCGATCAGATGTTTGATCTTCTTATCCTTCAGGTACATCTTTTTATAGTTTTCCAGCTCATTGTCCACCATCTCTCCGATGAGATCCCGGTACTGCTCCACCGTCGTATTGACGTCCTGAAGAGTGCCGCGGATCCTCAAAACACCGAGCGGCAGATTTTCCGTGGTCACAAGAAGGTTCTTGTCGAAAAGCGAGATCTGCATGCTTCCAAATCCCACATCCACGATCGCGGTCCCCTGCTGGATATTCTCATCAAACTCATCATCCGAGACGGCGATCGCCTTGTATCCCAGGAATCGCTGCTCCGAGTTGCTGATGATACGGACCTGGATGCCGGTGCGGACGCGGATCTGATCGAGAACGATCCGGTTGTTTCTCGCCTCACGCATCGCACTCGTCGCATAGGCACGGTATTCCGTGACCTTGTAGGATTTCATGATCCCGGCAAACCCCGCAAGTACATCGCAGAGCTCTTCCACCATCTCATAGCTGATCTTTCCGTTGTTGTAAGTATCGCTCCCAAGCGCCGTGACATGGCGGATATGGTCCAGTTTCCGGATCCTGTTCCTGTTTGAGATCTCATAGATCCCCATCTCAACCTCAAACGATCCCACATCGATGGCTGCAAATGTAAGGGCTGCCATAGCTTTTCCTCCTCTTATAAGAATCGGTCCGGAAAATACCGGACCGTCTTTCATCAATAATTTCCTAAAATTCTCATGACGGAAGCTTCCGCCGCGATCCCCGTCAGGGCGTTGCGGACTCCCGCGTCGCTTAAATTTCCTTCAAAATCCACGAAGAAACGATATTCAAAGCTCTTCTCCGGGATCGGTCTGGACTCGATCATCATCATATTGACATTGTTGAAGATGAAGTTTCCGAGAATGTTGTAAAGAGATCCGCTCTTGTGCGGGATCTCAAACGCCACACTGATCTTTCCGGCTTTCTTTGCGTAGACCGGCTCTTTCCCGAGGATCAGGAAGCGTGTCGTATTTCCCTTTACGTTATTGACCTCCTCCGCGAGGACCTCCATTCCGTAGAGTTCCCCCGCAGTGCGGCTCGCAACAGCTGCCTGGGACGGATCCTGCTCCTCCATGACCTTCTTCGCGGCAACGGCTGTGTTTAAGACTGCGATCTGTTTCCATTCCTTATGGGCGGAGAGGAAATCAGAGCTCTGGGCCAGCGCCTGGGCGTGGGAATAGACTGTCTTGATATCGGAGAGCTTTGCACCCGGAACGCCGAGAAGCATGTGGGCAACCGGAACATAGATCTCGCCTACTATGTAATTCTTATATTTTAAGAGCAGGTCATAATTGTTGATCACGAAACCGGCCGTGGAATTTTCGATCGGGAGTACCGCGTAATCGGCGCGTCCTTCCTCGACCTCCTTCATGGTATCTTCAAACTCCGGAACATGGTAGAGATCCGCATCCTCACTAAAGTATGCTTTGGCCGCTGCATGGCTGTATGCGCCCTCAACGCCCTGGAATACGATCCGTTTTCCTTTTTTGGCGATCTCTTCTACCTCGGAAAAACCAGTATCCATTCCCATTCCATGGGCGGATAACAGACCATACTGATACCGGCGGCTGATCGACATCAGCTGGGAGAAGATCTCCTTCACTGCCTCTCTGTTAAAATCGCTGTGCGCCAGATCCTGGACTGCCGCGATCTTCTGCGCCTCTCTCGTCGCATCATAAACGGCTTTTCCCGTTCCGATCTTATATTCTGCAACATCTCCGCAGACGGACATGCGCTCTTCAAACAGGCGGACGATCTCTTTATCGATCACATCCAGCTTGTCTCTGCATTCTTTTAAGTCAAGATTCTTCATGTATTTCTATTGCCTCTGCTTTCTGTCATTTTACAGCACGCGGACCCTTTTTTCCTTAAACGTGATCCGCTCTTCTTCCGGAATTTGTGAAGTGATCGACCGGTATGGTCTTTTATCACTTTTCTTCCTGCATCTCCTTCAGCATCCCGATCAGCACATTTCTCGTATATGCACCCGGATGTTTCCTGTCTTCCGGATCCAGCTCTTTAATATTGATCGGTTTTCCGTAATAAACGGTGATATGGGACGGAGTGATGAACGGAAAATGCTTTTCCAGAACTTCCGCAGTACCTGTCATCGCCACCGGGATCACCGGACAGCCGGATTTTTCCGCGATCTTCAGGCTTCCCTCTTTAAACGGAAGAAGCTCCGTGATATCTTCGTTCGTATTTCTCGTTCCTTCCGGGAAGATCCAGATGGAGATACCATTTTTCACCTTCTCGATCCCCTGAAGGATCGTCTTTAAACCTTCCTTGATATTTTTTCTGTCCAGGAAGAGACAGTTCACGTTGGCCATCCAGGTTCTGAGGATCGGGATCTTCTCCATCTCCTTTTTCGCCACAAATCCGAGCAGCGTCGGAACCGTCGTATAACCGGTCAGAATGTCAAAATAGCTTCTGTGGTTTCCCACATAGAGGACTGCTGTGTCCTTTGGAATATTCTCCTCACCCTTTACGGTGATCGTCACACCCGCAAGCTTTAACAGACACCGGAACACTGCCCGGACAACCCGGATCGACTCCAGATCTCTCGCATGCGGATCTTTTTTTCCAAGTGAAACCTGGGCCACCAGGAACGGATAACTGACGATCAGAAATCCGACCAGAACGACCAGGACCATAATCAATCGAATCATAAGTACAAACCTCCCTTGTCTGATCACAGCCGTCATTTTCCGCGGCTGTCTCTTGTTTCTTACTCTTTTCTGTCTTTTGCGCGCCCCGGAAATTCCGCGGACGTTCACACAGAACGGCGTGTGTTCCGGGTCACATTCCCGGGCACATTCTTTTATCCGGGACTCCTTTTTTTCGTACACTTTAAAGAGTTACTGTGTTGAGGTTCATATAGATTTATTATACCGAATATGACCTTCATTTGCAACTCAAATACAGGTGGAATCCATCTCAAATCCATCTCAAATTGTAACTGTTCCGTACGCTTCGGCCGGTGCTGAACGTGTGCCACTGGCACACAGCCCCTACGGCAACGGGCTTTTTGTCTTCCGGCCTGTCAGATACTCAAACAGGAGACCGGTCCCGAACCAGAACGGAGCGAAGTCCAGGCGGACCACCCCGTTGATCTGAAGCATTCTTCCGGTATAGTCCCATGGGCAGATCCCGAATCTTCTTAAAAGTGATCCGGTGAGATACTCCGTCAGAAAGATCAGCACCATATCAAGGATCCCATGGCGAATGATCCAGTCCCGCACAGAGATTTCCCCGAAATCCCCGATCCACGCGTCCACTCCTCTTCCGATCGGTCCAAGCAGCACTCCCAGCCCATAGATCGGAAACATGTAGAGGGATGTTCTTCCCATCATTTTCCAGTCCCCGGCCGCAAGACTCTCCGCGGATGTGAGCAGGATCTCGAGTCCCCATCCGGTCAGCCCGCAGATGATAAAATTCTCCACATATTTTCTCCGGATCCCTGCCCGGGATCTCCCTATTTTTTTCGGTTTTCTCCGGCATTTCTGATTCCATTTATTCATGGAATCAGTATTGGTGATTTAAAGATGGACTATGCAGATTGTCTGTTGCTTTTCACAGGCAGAATTTTCCGGAGTGAAAGTTTGCCGATGCTGACGCTTTTCCCGCCTGCGGTTCATCTTCCTGCTGGTTTCTCACACATACTGGTTTTTCGCGCTGTCATATGCGTAATCGATCGACGCCATCGCCTCGTCCACCGTCTTCCGGTCCAGATCGAGAGCCCGGCAGAGCTCATCCATGTCCGGATAAAAGTCCCGCAGCTGGGTGTTCAGGTAACTCAAGAGCATCACGGGATCTTTTGGAATATTTGCCATCTGACTCTTCTCCTTCCTTTACTTTCTGATTCCTCCTGTGTTATACTATAACCCATATGTGAGATGATTGCAAACGAAAGGAGATTTTAAAATCATGAAACACCTTCTGCTGCTCGGAACAGGGGGAACCATCGCCTGCAAGAGAGGCGAAAACGGTCTGACACCGCTTCTTACCGGTGATGAACTGTTGTCTTATGTACCGGATGCAAAAAAGTTCTGTGAGGTGGAGACCATCCAGGTCTTAAACATTGACAGCACAAATATGCACCCGAAGCACTGGCTGAAGCTTGCTCAGGTTCTGGAAGAGAATTACGACAATTACGACGGCTTCGTGATCTGCCACGGAACGGACACGATGGCGTACACAGCCGGCGCCATGTCCTACCTCGGCCCATTTATCGT
>OBWK01000308.1_pt1 | contig 30150 bp, 24 predicted proteins | sample 1495251 | NCBI WGS metagenome assembly OBWK01 (sample SAMEA2580065, study PRJEB22360) | human gut metagenome | biome: human gut; feature: human-associated habitat; material: faeces | place: Denmark | collected 2008/2010 | reverse complement strand
ATGCTCCTGTTTGGAATGAGCTACATATGTCTACAGATTTTCCAACTTATTGGGATTAGTCACACACACTTTTTGTCCTATAACCCAAGATTTAATATATGTTTCCATAAATGACCAGTCTGGCTTTCCATTTACATCAACAGGTAGTTTAATTTGTGTATTCAATAATCTATCACCAGTCCAACTACGACCAAATGAATATCGGAACCTTTCCTTATCTAATATTGTTACCAAAAATACACCTATATATTGATTAAGATGTTCAAATTTTCCCAAACTAATTTTTCCATTCATTCCAATAAAATCATAAGGTTGATAAGTCGTAAAACCAGCACTACCTTGACCGAGATTAATAAAAACAATAGAGTTTCCTTCTGAAATGTATTTTTTATCATATTCTACTTCAGCTTTAACGCCATTATTCTCCTTTTTAGCACCTATATATACCAAATCAGAACCTTCTTCTAACTGATCTGTAGTCTCTCCCTTAGCTGGAATTATCTTACCAAAAAGGTCTTTGATTGTAAAACTTTTCCATTGTTTAACGTCTAACTTTTGAGATTGCATATTATATAGAGAATTAACATCAGCCACCTTAGTATTCCATATATTAGGTTGTCCATATTTCACTTCAAATGCAAATAATTCTTTAATATTTCGTTCAAAGTCCTCTTGAGTTAAACTTGAATAGTCTGTCTCCATATACGCTTCTGCCAACCATTCATCTTTAGCAGTAACTTCTCGAAGAACTGATAACCCTGTTTTCTCACGTCTAGTGGTATAAAGTTCTTTCCATTCTTTATAAATATCTTCCCACAAACTTTTTCCATCAACAAATCTTTCTACTCTACCAAGATTTTTCCGTTTAATAAAACCATCATCTTTAAAATATCCGAAAAAAGTTTTCTTATTAAGTGCTTTAGAATGACGAATTCCTAAATTAAATACCATACAACACGCTGTTGCATTAGCTCCCGGATGGAATATATCCACGGGGAGTGAAAATACGGCATCCAATGTATGTTCATTTAACATTTTTTCCTTAAACTTATTAATCTCCGCCTGTTTATCACCACCTATTGCACAAGACGTTGGTAATAATACTAATAACTTTCCTGTTCCAATCTTTTGTGCTACTTCATAGACAAAATGGAATCCCTTAGATGGGTCTGTTTTAGTTTTTGCCCCCCAAGTTTCGACATAACTTGCTTTGCTTTGCTTTCTTTGAGCATTATACGGTGGGTTCATTAAAACAATATCAATACTAGTATTCTCGACCGATTTTTTCACATCAAACTGATCTAAGTAGTCAAAACAGCTCCCTTGTACAATATTTGAATTTCCATCACTGTGCAAGAGCATATTTGTTGTCGCTAAGCCAAAAGCCGCATCCTCAAATTCAAAACCATATATATTATTTTTCTTAACATTTTGTTTTTCTTCTTCTGTATCACAATCATCCATAGCATCAGTCATTGCTCGAACTAGAAACGCACCACTTCCACAGCAAGGATCTAATACTTTTGTATAACGATTGACTCCCGCAATATCACACATAAACTTAACAATATGATCTGGTGTAAAGGCTTGATTTTTATCTGCTTTTCCTACATATTTATTAAATGTTGTAAAAAATAGATTCAGTATATCTTGGCCTGCAGTAGTCTTTTCATTTATATATGGAAGTATTTGCTCATTGATCCGATTAAGAAGTTTTTGAAATGATTCTTTTTTTAACTCTCTAATATCTTGAGCCGATAGAATATTAGTTTTAATTAATCCAATTTTAACAGCTTTATTTATATCTCTTTCAAGTAATCCTTCCAGAATCTCTTCAATCCCCGCAATTATTGTCTTGGTCGACATGTTTTCAAATTGTAAACCATTTTTTAATGCTAGAAGACAAGTACCAACAAATTGACTTCTCAAACTCTCTTGAATGCCAAAATTATGTAATAATTCATTAAGACTATACGTACTCTTCATCACTTTTAGCTTATCATTTTCTTTACCCAAAAATATCTCTTTATACTCTGTAACAGATTTCAACTTATTCTCTTTAAGATAGCAATATTTATCTGAAATCTCTAATCTATGATCACCAAACCACACCTTTATATCATCATCAGATGTATTAGCTAAAATAGCTAAAATATAATTATTATTAAGTTGTTTTTCATAAGTTATATAAGCTTGAAGTTGTTCAAAATCAGCTTCTGTATACCTAACTTTTGTTTCAATCAAAATCGATAAATTATCATAGACAAATCTCAAATCAATATTCTGATATCTTCGCTTAAAATAACTTTCCTGTAAATCATCTATATTTTTACCAATTTCCTTCAGTGCTTTTTGGTAACTAAACTCATCATTTTCAATATTAGAAACCAGGTATTCTTTACCAATAGTATTAATTATGTCAAAACGTTTCATATATCGTCTCCATTAATAACAGAATGAAAAAATCTTCTTAATATTACAAATCTCTAAAAAAATCAACCCATACTACACAGTCCGCTATCATATTAAGTACTCATATCTTTATTGTCCATTAAAGAATGTAATGACTGTAATTTCTCGCGGACAGTTAATACGAATAGGGAACCAATGTCCAGATCCATTATTTACGTAACATACGCTATTCTTCTCTGTATAGCGACCTTTTACATATGGTGTACCAATCGGTACCCAAGGCATACCAAAGAGGATAATTTGTCCACCGTGAGTATGGCCGGACAAGGTTAATGGCACATTGCGTTCGATAGCTTCATCAAAAAATTCTGGATGGTGAGCCAACAGAATAACAAAGGCATTATTAGGGATACCGGACAAGGCCTTATCAATCATGGCTTCACGATTTTCTTTGCGTCGTTCATTATCATAGGATACACCAGCCATATAGACCGGCTGTTTACCACCCATGATTTGGATATTGTCATTAATCAGTACGTTTAATGGCGTTTTTGTTTTAATATCATCAACGATTTTATTGACATCATGATGGAATTCATGATTGCCAAGGATATAGTCTACGCCATCAGGAATTTGTTTTGCAAATACCTTTAAGCGATCACAGACTTCAGGTAGCCATTGTATCTTGTCGATAAGGTCACCGGTGATGACAACGCGGTTTGGGTGTTCTAATAGTGCTAATCGCAAGATTTCGTCAAAGTCATCTAGGTCGATGCTTGGCCCAATATGGATATCACTGAGTTGTACAATCTTGTAATCTGCAAGTCCTGGCGGTAGGTTGGTATAACCAAAGCTTTCATGGGTCACAACGATTTCTCGTTGTCCTTCATAGGCAGCATAGCCAGCGCCACCCATGGCAGCCAAAGGTACAAGGGTACCTACGGTTCTAAAGAAAGCTCGGCGCCCTGTCCGTTCTTCGACGGGAACCTTATGGGAGATGCGGTTTACCAGCGCATAAATCAAGGCCAATACGATGAAAACTGGTATACACAAGAATATGGCGAATACTACGCCATAGCTTTCCGTTCTAAACAAGTTAAGCCATTCATACCAAGGCGTGCCGTATAGATCAACTTGGTATAAGAAATAGTATCGCACCGCACAGAACCAACTAGCGACTACCAAAATATAGGCCAGCCACGCAGGCCATAGTTTTTTCGGTTTCCATAAATAGAGGTACAATCCCCAAAAGCCTAAAAAGGCTATGGCTAGCACCACGAGAAACACAATATTTATAATTAATTGCATATACGCTCCTAACTGTATATCAAGTAATGTCTAATACATTGAGATAAAATCAGTGTTCATCTCATAAATTTATTCTACAATAGGACATAATTCTGTCAATTTACCATGAGGTCCCGCCCAAGCATAATCGGCAAATTCATCCCGTTTGATAAGCATCCAATCCTTCGGTAATTGCGTTTGTATCGTTTCGATTGATGTATGGTCTCCAGTATACTGCAAATCGCCTCGAAAGGCCTTCATAAACCATTTGCGATGAGAAAATACATGAGTTAATTCTTTCACAATAACTGGTTGCAAGGATAGGCCAAAGCCCAATGCCCCTACGAGCTCAGTTAAACTAGATTCTGCCGCATCATAGGAATCCGCATGTTCTACAGATGGAAATTCCCACATGGAGCGCAACAGACCTCGATTAGGGCGTTTATGTAGTAAATAATAGTCGCCATAACTAAGGATGCCTACAAAAATAGGCACATCTACAACCTTTGTTTTCTTGATACGCACAGGCAATTGATCGGTTACATTATGTTGGTACGCATAACACGTATTAACAATGGGACACTCACCGCAACGTGGCGTCTTAGGGATACATACGGCTGAACCAAAATCCATCAAGGCTTGGTTAAAATCGCCTGGTCTATCATGAGGCAACGTATCCTCTACAATAGCAGTTATGGCCTTCTTGCCCTTTGTACCCAAAATATCATCGAATATGCCATACAAACGAGCATAGATACGCAATACATTGCCATCAACAGCCACCTCTGGCTCGCCATAGGCCATGGATAGCACAGCACCTGCCGTATAGGAGCCTACGCCTTTTAGAGATTCCATATCCTTCCGATTATGAGGCACTACGCCACCGTAATTGTGCACCACATCTTGCACTCCAAGGCGTAGGTTCCGAGCACGGCTATAATAACCAAGGCCTTGCCAAGCGTGGACCACTTCATCTTCTGTGGCCTTTGCCAAGTCCTCCAGAGTCGGAAATAGACGCATCCAATTGTCATAATAGGGCTTCATCGCCTCAATGCGGGTCTGTTGGCTCATCACCTCGGACACCCATACCTTATAAGGGTCACCGCAGTCACGCCACGGCAAATCCCGTTTATTTACATCATACCACGCCAACAACTGTGGCACCCACTTTGGGTTATTCATCTCTTTCATAGTTCCTCAATATAGGTATATGTGAAAGCACATCCTATACTTTCACTACACTCTATTCATTAATATATACATCGATACGGGCCAACAGTTCACTTTCCATAATTGTGTCGACCTCTGTTAAACGCATGTTCTCTACATGGCTGTTATCTGGGCCAAAACGAATAGGACCTTTTAATAACTTGCCCTCTAATAGCATAGGAAGCCACGTACGATCCCCTTCCCACATATGCTCATAAGGGACATCAGCCAATGTAAACCAATGCGGCTCCATCTCGTCTGATTCAATGGGGTTTACATCAGTAACACGCACAAAATATACATAGCCCACATGAGTTAGACTTTCATCATAAGGAAACTGAAAGTCAAAAAGGGCTACGCATTCTAGATTAGACGCATCAACGCGTATGCCTGATTCCTCATATAGTTCGCGTACGGCGCATTGGCGAAAGCTTTCACCAGCATTGATTTTACCGCCAAATCCATTATATTTATCAGCGCCAAAGCCACGTTTCTTGCGGCCTAGCAAAATTCTATTTTGTTCATCTATGGGAAATACCAAGGTTGTAGGTTTCATAAGACCTCCTATAATTTGGTAAAGATTATTAATATATTATACCATTATTTCATGTGTAATACTGTCATTTATGGTATGATTAAAGGTATGAGATGAAAGGAGGCGCACCATGAACGAACCACTTATATTTGACATTGCACTAGGGCGTACAAAGCCTGTAAATATGCGTGACGCAAGTGTGCGCTGTCCATTCTGCGACCGGTCAAAGTTAACAGATATTCTGGCTCAAGATGGTCATATCATATGGCTCATGAATAAATATCCTGTTTTACAGGATACGTGGCCTACGGTCATCGTTGAAACAGAAGGTGACCAAGGCGAACTATCCACCCTTTCCGTTGATGATGCAACACGGATCATTCAATTCGGTCTAGATAAATGGCATGAAACGATTGCTACAAAGGAATATAAATCCGTTCTATTCTTTAAAAACCATGGCCCCATGTCGGGCGGTTCCATTCGACATCCGCACAGCCAAATTATAGGCCTACGCAACTACGATTATCACGAGGACATTACGGTCAAGAACATGAATGGTTGGCTATTACACGAAGATCAAGATATCCGCATCACCTTATCCAAACACCCTATTATTGGATTCTTTGAATACAATTTGCGGTATAAACCCGATGCGCCTGTCCGCTCCATCGCCATGCGCTTACAACAGACCATACGCTATGTACTAGATAGCTTGGCAAAATTTTCCCAATCCTATAACTATTTTTTCTATCAACTAGAAGATGGTTACGAATATATCAAGGTGATTCCTCGCTATATCACAACGCCGCTCTACGTGGGTTATAAAATTCCACAAACGTGCAATGATGAACGAGCTGCGAAAATTTTACAGAATATTACACCCTATTTTGAATTGAAATAAGAACCCTCTGCTACGAGTTCCGTAGGTTAGAGGACTCTAGTAAGGACATATATGAACATTTACGCCATTGGAGACCTTCATCTATCAGGTAATCCACCTACGAAACCGATGAACATATTCGGTCCCCACTGGGACAATCATTGGCAACGTATAAAAGAACATTGGCTGTCCACTGTCACCGATGAGGACATTATCTTTCTTGTTGGTGATATGAGCTGGGCTTTGCGCCTCGATGACGCTCTATACGACCTCAACGAAATCGCTAGCCTTCCAGGTCAAAAATTTATGATTCGCGGCAACCACGATTACTGGTGGTCATCGGCAAACAAAATGAAAAATGCTATGGGCGATGCTATTACCTTTTTACAAGGCCACGGTACGGCCCGTATCATCAATCTCACCACTCAGGTTAATGCTTTAACTGGTGAAAGCCAGTCTACCGAACAGCAATGCATCTTAGCCTTTGGTGGCACCCGCGGATATATTTGTCCTGATGATGCTAGCTTTGAACCGGATACAGATCAATCTATCTATGATAGAGAAATCTTGCGTACCGAAGCGGCATTGCAGGAAATGGAACACGCCATCCAAGCGTTGCAAAAGGAACACGGTGAAACAGAGAATACCGAGGAAATACTTCCTGTAACAAGAATCCTCTTACTACATTATCCACCATTTAACGAAAATAACGCCCCATCAGGCTTTACAGACCTTATGGAGCGCTATCATGTAGATATATGTATATTCGGTCATTTACACGACCAGATGTCATTCAAACGAATCCCAACTACATTCGGAAATACTAAATTAGAACTCGTTTCTGCTGATTATGCAGAATTTAAAATACAAAAAATATTGTAATCAAGATTCTTATGTTACATCATATATGAAATATTGAGATTTATAAGTACAATACAATATAAGGAGCATTATGAGTCGCATTCATAAAGAGCATTTACAAGCAGGCTATATCTTTGGCGATACAATCAATCAAGAATATATCTATTTGCCATCCGGCGAGGTGGGCATCGACCATCCGTTAGCAGTTCTCGAAACGCCTACAAAACGAGAGGACCTCACATTGGATGAAGCGGTTCATATGATTGATACGCTAACATTAAAACGTTGTAGCCACCCTACATTGGGTAAGAAATCATTTTAATAGCAAAAAATCTCTGCCAAATGTGATATGTACCTATTTTGCTGGACACATATTATTTACAAGCCTAAACTCGTGGATGCTTCCCTGTATTTTACAGGGAGCATCCATTTTGTTGTACGTCGAATAGCAGATAGTTGATTGTGAGTAATCAACTATCTGCTTTAAATACTAAAATATTACATTATTAACTTTAGCGCTTATTAAATTTTACCAACTAGAGATTCCAAGAAAGATTAAAAGAATACTCTGTGCTACAGACACAGCAATTCGACCTATACCTATAATACTAATTCCATATCTTTTCCCCTCTTTGCACATAAAATATTCATTGAGATTTTGCTTTAGTGCAAACATTTCTCCCCAAAGAAGGACCGCAAGTATTAACGAAAAAATAGAAAAACTATGTAAAATCCTCCCCCCAAAAATAACCATTAATTCAAGCGTTAATAATTGACCTAATTGTATCATCGTAAGAAGAAGACTTCTCTTAGTATTTGCGCCTGCAATAGTTATTGTATTATTCCGTATAATATATATTGTATACATACCAAGTAAAATACTACATAAGATACGTCCAGCGTTCATAATCTCTCCTCACTAATCTTTTACACCACCGAAACCATCTTGAGTAACTTCATCTGTAAACTCAATATTATCTGCTTTTCTTTCCTCTGCATTTTTAGGAGGATGATGAACATCCTGATAAGCATTAACACCTTGATCAATAGCATGTGATACAGCAACACCAACTGCAGGACTACCACTAAGTTCAGAAGTATACACACCGGCACTAATAGAAGTAGGAACTGCTACAAGATCCTCTAAAACACGTGCTCTAGCATCTCGCATTGAATACTTATCAAGATTACTATCTTCTAAAAATGTAGCCCCTGCATTTAAAGCTGAACCGGCACCAACATCGGATTTAAAATCTAAAGCTCCCGCAGTAGCAGCTTGTCCTATATTAACTACATCAAAACTCTTATCAACCCAAATTCCACCTATGCTTTTATCGTTTTCATTCCACTTAGTCGCATAAGATGAAACTCCCGCTCCTACGTTTACATTTTCACCACTAGCCTTATTAACTACACCACCTACCGCAGCACTCAACCATTGTGCTACGGCTGGATCATGTTTAACTACTTTCTTTATTTCGCCAATTAGCAACTCATTAGTCATAGTAGCTTTAAAACCACTACCAGGTGTATTACCCGACATACGCGCTGCTACTTCACCAATGATGCCATGCGCAATGAACTTAGCAACTTTACCATCCTTAGTTGTTGGTTTCCAGTTATGTAGTTGTTCAAATGCATTTTTAGAGAATAGACGAGCTAACTCTTGACGTTCTTCAATTTTCTTTTTATCGAAAATCTTATCTAATTGGTGTAAGGTATTTTCAGTATTTGTATTAATCGTCTTAGTATCAATTTCTTTACCATCTACTGTTAGTATACCATCAGAAATAGCAGATTGAGTAGTCGAGCTGGCTTTACCTTTAGATTCTATGCCTAAGTTTGGAACTAGACCAATGCTGTTATAAATCTTATCATAGCCATCTTCTCCAGCATAAATACCTGCCTGATGGGTCACGCTTTTCCATTTACTATCAATACGTCCTACACTCGCATTGATACTACCAGTTGGATTCTTGAAATTAGGTTTAGAAAAAACGGAGAACACTAAGTACAATAAAATTAAGTAATAGTATGATAACGCAAAGGGACTGTAGTAAAATACGGTTTTACCGCATTTCGCTACAGTCCCTTTTTAGGTATATTTCTTATTTTATTCAGGTATAAACACTTCTATCACAAAGATAAAAGCTATCTTTAAATCTATTTTATCCTAAGAAGCCACCATGCCCCATACAGATACAGTCTTCTTTTGTAATCTCATCATCTGCAATGAGCCGTGGCACGATTTCATCAAAGGCCGTTGGTTTACTAAATAGAACACCACCTGGTACGCCTAAAATTGGCGTGCCATCAGCACAGTATGCAATGCACACCATAGAGCCTGGCAAGACAGGAAGTCCATATGTTACAACGCAGTCTGCGTAGCGTTTAATGGCGCCCGGTGTTAAATCATCAGGATCTACGCTCATACCGCCGGTACAGAATATGATGTCTGCGCCCGCCGCTTTCACCTTGTCGATAGCAGCCACAATATCGTCCGTGTTATCCGTCACGATTTCATGGGCGATTTTTTTCACCCCAAATTCTGCGCAACGTTCTTCGATGATAGGTGTGAAAGCATCTTTAATGCGTCCTTCAAATACTTCAGAACCAGTTGTAACGATGCCCATTGTTTTGCGCACGAATGGCTTAATAGTTAAGATAGGTCCACCTATTTTTTTAGCCTCTTTTATTTGTTGTTCTTCTAGCAATAATGGAATACAACGCATACCAGCAATCTTATCGCCAGCTTTCACAGGCGTATTATTCAATTTTGTAACGATGGTCAATTCGCCGATGCTATTGATAGCGTATAGTTTATCTACATCCACCTTGAGTAGACCATCCACATCGGCAATGGCCTCTATTTTGCCTTGTGCCATAGGACCATCGTGCATATGGTCGCCCTTGGCAATGGCATACAAGGCACGGGCCACGTCTTCTTCGTGGAGAAACCCTTCATCTTCTGGCTCCATTACATAAATATGTTCTTTACCAAGATCGAGTAATTTAGGTACATCTGCTTCGGTAATTACATGCCCCCGACGAAATGGTGTATCTTTCACCTCACCAATGACGATGCGTACAATATCGTGTACCAATGCATGTCCAACTGCATCTTGTACTTTTATTTCTTTCATAATCTAACCTTTCAATATATATTCTATTTCATGTATATCAAACGTAATATATAGCAATACATTTACTATATCATATGAACAATAGCTGCTAATATGCATTTACGCACATACGAGTTTAGCAATCCACATACCGATGGCACAAAAGGCTAAACCGCCGAGGATTTGAACCGCCCCATAGAATAGAACATCTGTAACATCACCAGATGTTAAGAGCTGTAAAAGCTCAAAGGCAAATGTAGAAAATGTGGTAAAGGCACCAAGACCACCAACGACTAAGAAGAGCCGAACCCATTGAGGCCAGTCAGGTCTACAAAGATAGGCACCTAAGATGATACCGATGATTAAACACCCGATTAAATTAACCGTAATGGTGCCAAAAGGATAAGGTCCTAACCGCGCCATTACCCATTCCCCTACCACTGTTCGCGCTAGTGCACCAAGAGCACCACCACAAGCGATAGCTATATATTTTTCCATAATAGATCTCCATAAAATTAACGATTCGTGTAATTATCATATATACATAATAATTATCACATATTACATATTAGTCAACAATGTATTTGCTAAGTATACTAAAAGCACAAGGTAGGAATCGGAAAGGAGGTCTTATGAAGGATCCTACACTTACAATGCCGGCCTACCGACGGAATCATTATCAGGACCCAAAATTTCAGCAACAGTATATGTGCTTGGGTCACAAAATCTCTACCCTGCGAACGTCGATGGGCATTTCACAACGACAATTGGCCGATGTCGTAGGCATTAGTCGCAGCTATTTGAGTAAATTAGAATGTGGATACGGAATATCAGGCGTATCCATCGAGGTAGTATTTAAAATTGCTTATTGCCTCAATGTTTCTACCAGTCAATTGCTACATCTTCGTACGCAAGACTATAAATCCTGTAATAGACATCTTTCAAAACATTATGAAAGAGTCGAATTTTTCCGACTAGCACATCAGCGCTTTTTGGAACTAAAAAAACGTCTCTAATCAATAGACCTCATATGAATAGAGACAAAATTAATTCTTTATTACACTCTCTTCTATTCAATTAAAACAACATTATATAACCTTTCAAAAATGAGATTAACAAGATAAAGTAATTCCTACTTAACACGTACAACATATATAAAAGATAAACCCCTTACAATATCTTATATATGACTTTGCAAAACAAAGGACCCTATCTAAGGTCCTTTTTACTATGTCTATGTAGTTTTTATACTTCGTTCAATTTCTTATCTTGTAATTCCGCATTAGCCCGTTTAAAGATAAACGCATTATTGATATGCTCGCGCATCGCATTTTCTGCGGCCACTTCGTCGTGACGTTCAATGGCATCTACGATGTGATCATGTTCATCGTCACAATCGTGTGTGCGCACTGCATTGAAGGAACTCAAATACATATCGCGATTTACACGTTCACGGAAATCTAATAAGTAATCCACAACGCGATCATTGCCGGAGAATTGAGCAATCATGCTGTGGAATCGGCTATTAACCTCTACGCGTGCCGTAGCGTCCTCAATGGCATGCATTTCCTTGCATAATTCCTTAAGCTCTGTCACTTGTTCTGGCGTAGCGTGACGAGCACACAAACGCGCCCCCAAACCTTCCATAACCTCGCGGCATTGATATAGCGCCACGATTTCTTCTGGTGTATCCGCCTTAACAGTAACACCCTTCCATGGCACGATAACAACAAGGTTATCTTTTGCTAATTTTCTGAAAGCTTCGCGAACTGGCGTTGCACTGACTTTGAGCTGTTCTGCGATCTTAACTTCATTTAGTTTTTCTTGCGGTAATAGCTCCCCTGTTAAAATAGCCTGTTTCAAGGTCACATAAACTTGTTCACTTAAAGGCAATCGTTCAATTGAATCTACAGCGGAAAAATGATACACATCTTTTGGTTCTTTTGTACCCTTCACGTCTTTTGTCATATTTCTAGCCTTAGGTCCCCTCTAATGTTTACACGCTTTCATACTTTCAATGAACGCCTAAAATGAGTATAATAGAATGTAAGCATTTTTATATACGAACACATATATATAATAATTGTATACCCTATAATTATAAGTCCCGTACATATGACTGTCAATTTCAAGATAGTCACAGTTAAAAAGTGAGGAAGTTACCCCTATGAGTCGTTGTTTGGTTATCATTAACCCTGTATCTGGCGGTGGTGCAGCACGCCGATACGCCCTTGATTTACAGTGGAAATTGAGCACCCTTTTTGACACAATTGAAGTTAAATTTACCACCGGTGCCGACGATGCAACCCGTTTTGCAAAGGCCGCTTGTGAAGATGGTTTTGATGCCGTTTTCTGCATGGGTGGCGATGGTACCGTTAATGAAACGGTAAATGGTATCGCCCAAGGCGGTTTCAAAGCAACCTTTGGCTTTATTCCGGTAGGAACCGTCAACGATATGTCCCGTGCTCTCGGCATTCCACAACGACCATTAGAGGCAATTCGCCGCCTCGATATCAACCAAGTTCGCTCCATCGATATTGGTCGCTGCAATGATAAATACTTCTGCAATAACATTGCAGCCGGTGTCATTCCAAAGGTTATCGAAGAGGTAACGCCAAAGGAAAAGCGCATCTTAGGTCCATTGGCCTACTTCTTGCGCGCCGGTCAAGCCCTCTTCACTACAAAGGACTATACATACCGCATTCAAACGGAAGATGATGATTTCATTTGCAAATCACCACTTGTATTAGCCCTACTCACCAACGTAGTGTCTAGTTTTGAACGCTTTATGCCAGAGGCTTCCGTAGACGATGGGTATATGCGCCTCGTTATTTTTAAGGAATACTTTATCCTCGACATCTTCAAAGTTCTACCTCTTATCCTAAGTGGCGCCATCTATAACTCTAGCAATACAACGACATTAACAGTCAAAAAAGCTCATATCGAATTATTGAGCAATATAGATAATTTACCAACCAACATGGATGGTGACGCAGGTCCTTATATGCCTGTAGACCTTGAGGTATTACCACGGGTCCTCAAAGTATTTGCACCGACAAAACATCAAAAGAAAAAACCGCTTCTCTAAGCGATACGAACCCCCTTTGCTGGCAAGCCAGTAAAGGGGGTTCGTATTATGCTAAGTCGATTGTCTTATATGTGCTTACAATAGAACCGCTTCATGTAAGCGGAAGCTATAAATATAACTTGCTTTCACAGGCATATTTGTCAATCGTTCTAGGGCCTCTTTGTAGAGGTCCATTTGTATTTTATAGCGGCGAATGAGCTCATCTCCACTCTTAACACGGTCCGTCTTATAGTCCACGAGGACCCATTGATCATCTTCTACAAAGACCGTATCAATAATCCCTTGTAAGAATAGACGCTCACCATTCTCTACATCAGGATATACCCGATTACCGTCAAAGAGCATGCTAAACGGCAATTCTCGTTCCACTCGTTTTGATGCAATGAGACGCTGGCCAAGATCAGAGTTAAAGAATCCAAATAAGCTACGATCACTTAATAGGCTCCGTTCCTCATCACTAAATTTACCTTCTGCTTGCAATGAATCGAGCATATCTGTCATAGATTTTTGCGTATACTTTTTAACAGGTAGCCATTGCATCGCTTCATGCATCAATGTGCCCCATTGCGCACCCGTTACAATTTCCTCAGCGTCAGCAATGGCCATCGGCTTGCGTCCAAATACGGAATCGGCTAGCTCCGTTTCACTAATAGTAGGAATGCTTGTATCTAATATGGCATTCTCACCAGTCGTATCCTCAGTTATATCACAGGATATTACTGGTTTCTGTTGCATCGATACATCTGTAGCCGATACGGCCTCCGCATCACGTTCGGCAAATCGTCGTTTCAATTCACTAACAGAAATCTTAGCCGTCGTCTTGGATGCTACGAGGTTTGGATAGGTGAAAGCAAAGCGTTGTACGATTTCCTCTGGCAATTCTACATCATTTACCTTACCTAATACGCGAACCGTATTGATAGTCGTTTCATCCACATCGGCCTTGTAATCTAAATCTCCATAAAGAGAACCATCATGAATCTCCACCTTTACCTGACATTGACGGTCGAGCAAGTCAAAATTTGTTTCTCCTTCGAGTTCAATGATATTGCGAAGTGGTGCACCCCCATCTAGATGACGGGCGAAGGCGATGAGTAGCCAATGCAAATAAGAATTACCAGCTTTGATTAGATCGGCACCTAATGCTTGGGTCTGTGTCAAGGCCGCATGTTTTATATGAGCGCCAACGCCCTTTTCCTTTTTGATTTCCTTGTTAATATATCCGGTCAAGAATAGCTTATCTCGTGCCCGTGTCAATGCAACGTAAAGGATACGCTGTTCTTCGGCTTTCATAGCATCCGATTTAATGGATTTACAATAGAGCCACGGCATGGATGGATAGGATACGCGAATGTCTGGGTAATAGCCCTTTAATCCGATACCGCCATTTTTATCGACCAATAATGGTGAATTGAAGTCCATGGTATTGAATTTCTTTTGTACACCAGACAGGAATACAACAGGGAATTCAAGGCCCTTACTTTTGTGGATGGTCATAAGGCGCACTACGTCATCTGCTTCGGTAACTACATTGGCAACGGCCATATCTTGATTGCTATCGCGTAAGCTTTCAACAAAGCGAAGGAACCTAAAGAGCCCTCGGAATCCGGAGAATTCAAATCCCTTAGCCCGTTCATAGAGGGCCATCACATTGGCGCGACGCACGAGGCCATTCGGCATGGCGCCTACGTAGTTCACGTAGTCCAATGTTTCGTAAACATCCCACAACAAATCAGCTACACCATGACGGCGAGATAATGTGCGCCAACGCTCGATATGAGCAATGAATTGGAGCAAACGTTCATCTTGAGCCTGTTCTGTATAGAGAGGCATAACAGACCATAAAGATCCGTCCCCGGTAAGGCGCAATGCACCGAGTTCATTGGCATCAAGCCCTACAAGTCCTGAATGCAATACGGCGGCCATCGGCAAATCCTGCTCAGGATTGTCGATGATTTGTAACAAGGATAAGAGCAATTGGATTTCTTGCGCTTCAAAATAGCCATCTCGTTCATTAACAACGGCTGGAATACCGGCTTGACGCATAGCTGCTACTGCCCGTGTACCCCACCCAGCAAGGGACCTACGCAATACGGCAAAGTCGCGCCATTGAATTTGGTGGAACGAGCCATCCGCATTTTGCACTTGTTTCTTCGAGGCATGTAATTCCTTGATTTTTTGGATGATAAAATCCAGTTCTCGCTCATTGTTCTCCGGTTCATCGCCTGCGGTTTCGGAATTACCATCAGTTTCGTCAGAACGATTCGTATCGCTCGTATCCAAGAGATGTAATTCTACAGCACCGCCCACCCAATCGGATGGAGCCTCTTCTACGATACGGCCCGGTATAAGCGATTCTTTTTCGCCATAATCAAGCTCCGCTGCCTCTTGGGTCATAATTTGGTAGAAAATGAAATTTGTAGTGGTCAAAATATTTTCGTGAGACCGGAAATTCTTCGCCAAATCGATGCGACGCTCTACGGCATCATTCATGAGCCCATACGTATTGTACTTGTTCATAAATAGCGAACTATCCGCCATACGGAAACTATAAATGGCCTGCTTCACATCGCCTACGTAAAAACGATTATCCACGCGGGAAATGAGGTTGATAATAGTTTCTTGTACACCATTCGTATCTTGGTATTCGTCCACCATGATTTCTTTGAACGTATCCTGTAACTCAAGGGCCACTTCGGATGGTTGAGGATCATCTTCTGTACCTGGTTCCACAAGGAGTGCCAAACAGAGATGTTCCAAATCGCTAAAGTCCATGATGCCTTGCTCTTTTTTAGCCTCATCATAGGCTTTGTGAAAGGCGATAGTCAATTCTACAAGGTTATGAATGAGCGGATATTGGTCTTTAAATTGCTGTTGCAGAACGGATTCATCAATATGAAATAGACCGTTTTTCATGCCCTTTAAACTATCCTTGTTTTGAGAGCCTAGCGATTTAAATTCGTCTGCTAACGCACCATCGACTTCTCCCTTTTCTAAGGCTTTGCCAAGGCTTGTAAAACTTGCTTTTGTAAAGGTATCTAAGTTACGGCATACATCGACCATATCGGACCAAGTCTGTGCCCCTTTTAATTGGGCTAATGCGGCTAATTGTTCTTGGTACACCTTGTCCCATTTCTTAGGTCCTACAGGACTTTCAAGTAAAGGTTCCATCTGTTCGATGCGGTCTGCAATGCGGTCGATTTCTGTCTGTTGGTCGTCCCACATAGCACGGCCCCATAAGGTATCTCGTAAATCCTGCTCTTGAGCGGCCTTATATGGTTCTACGGCATGGCGCATCCACCCGTCAGGATTCGATTGAGACATGGCGAATTCATAGAGACTGAGCACCTTATCTTGCAATCCTGCATCAGATTTATCATCGCTAAAGAAATCAGATAGGTCAAAAATACCATACGTATTATGTTCATAAGCCTCTTTCAAAAGGTTCTCTAACACCTCTTGTTTTAAGAGGGCCATTTCCGCTTCGTTGCCGATGCGGGCCGTCGGAGGTATATCGAGTTTATAAAAATAAGAGCGAATCACCCACTGACAGAAGGAGTGCAATGTCGAAATATGTGCCGATGGCAATAGATTAAGCTGTCGCTCTAGGCGCGCTTGTAACGCTTTATCATCGGTGGATTCCATGGCCTTAGCTAAGGCGACGCCAATACGAGCGCTCATTTCAGCGGCAGCGGCCTTCGTAAAGGTAACGACCATCAATTCTTGTACGGATAAAGGATTCTCCATATCTTTCAACCGCGTAATAATACGCTCTACAAGAACCGCCGTTTTACCAGAACCAGCAGCAGCGGCGACGAGCAAGGTTTGAGCCCCTAGATTACTATCCTTCGGGGACATGATGGCAGATTCCTGCTCCGGTGTCCATTTAACGCCCATTATCGTCACCTCCTGTCATAGAACTATCGGTATTAGAACTTTCACAAAAACTATCGTTAGACTCTGCCGAATTCGATGAACCATTGAGGGCATCGCGCATTTTTTCAAGGGCATTCGCCTCATTTAAAGCACTCAAATAATTGTATTGATTGCGCTCATTATCAAAGCGACACACCGTCTTGTAATCGCAGTAGGAACAAGGAATGGCCTTATTCAACTGATAAGGAGCAATGGGGAATTCTCCCTTACCGATGGCAGAGCCGGTGTCCGCCATAATCGATTCCGTATAGCGGCACATAATATCAAAGTCGCCGGAGGATTTAACAATTTTCATATCCCCAGAATGGATGGTTCCCTTCCCGGTAATACGAACGGGCACATAAGGGCCCTTGCTCTTATAGGTGAGCAAATTTTTATCCATCTTTTCCAACATGTCGATATCATCTGTAAAATACCCCTTATTATTAAGGGCCCCATTTGTATCCGCCAAGGCTTTGGCCTCTTCATAGGACACAGGCTCACCCGCTGGCGTTCGTGGATTTTTTACATATGTATACACCACAGCGGCCGGTGTCATCGGTTGATCATGATGTTTCTTATAAGCCGATTCTAATGCCAATAGATAAGTCATCAATTGCAATTTTAGGCCATAATAGATTTCTTGTGCATTAACCGATGTACTACCCGATTTATAGTCGATAACCATGCCGTACGTATGACCATCACGATTATATTCATCAATACGGTCAATTTGCCCTACCAAGCGTAAATAACGGTCATCTCCAAGGGATACCTTAATGGAGTCCCATCCATTGGGACGTCCAAAGTCCTGTTCTAAATACATCGTATCAAAGGAGGACCTGCTAGACCAATCAACAAGGCGCGATACCGTTTTCTGTAATGTTCTCACAACGCGCTCTTCAATAGCCTTATCATAGGCTGTCTTTTCATCCTCATCATAACGGTTTTCTTCTAATATATCCGCTGCTACGCGAGCACATAATTCTTGTTGCGCCGTTTCATCCAAATCACGCCATTGCTTATGCTCGGATAATAGTTGCGTTCCTAACCGCTCCAAATTGGCATGTAAAAAGGTACCAATTTCAGGAGCCCCAAAGGAACGAACCTTACGAGGCTCTAATTTTAAGCCATATTGAGCATAGAATTTAAACGGACATTGACGATATTTTTCAAGGCGCGTTACCGACCCAGACATATAGCCCCGTTTGAGGAACAGACCAGTTACTAACTCCGGCGCAATAATAGGTACATCATTATTGTCGCGAATACCACGGCTCACGTCCTCTAAGCGTGGTCTGTAGGCCCCATCATGGCGAGCCCAGTTATAGAGGCCCCACCATAATGGTGATACAGGTACACCGCTAAACAAAGCGCCCCAACGTTCAGATAATAGGGATAGACTTTGATATGGACGCCATAAGTATTCATCTTCTGTGCCGTCTTGAATGGTAAAAGGAACCTCTATAGGGGACGTACAGAAACCGAGGGATTGTAATCGTTTAATGACGAGGGAACTTTCAAGTCCTTCCCCTTCATCATTGGAACCTGCATAGGATATGGTTAAATGCTGCTCGGCCCGCGTCATCGCTAAATAGAGAAGGAAATTTTCATTAAACGCCTTCGGCAAGGCGCCTTCCGCAAGAACGATGCCCGCCTCAGCCAATGCTTCCCGTTCTCTATCCTTGATCAAACCTTCATCGCCCATGTTTTGTGGGAACACCCCTTGATTAAGCCCCATCACATAGACCCTAGGCCACGATTGGCTGTACGCCCGTTCTATGGTTGTAATCGCTACATGATCGAGGGACGGAGGAATCATGGAGTAATGAACATTGTCGAGGGCCTCTTCTAAGAGGGCTATCATTTCATCTAACGTCAATGTTTCCGTATCGGTGAGGACCATCATTTCATCGAGGAATCCAATGCCCGCATTGTACATTTGCTCGTGACTGGCCTTGGATTCTAAATCGCCATCTCGTTCAGCCTCTAAGGACCATTCATAGAGGCGTTGAGGCACTTGTAATTCTTCGAGGACTCTGTAGATATGTTTACACCATTCCGCCCCTGTATGCGCATCGCTAGACGTAGCAAAATCAAACCAAGGTATCAAAATATCCATGATAGCCTGTCTCGATGCATTCACGTGCGCATGTCTCAGTGCGTCCGGTTGTTCTTCGTCTGAAAGCCCCGTTACACGGCGTATATAGGACCAGTTATCTCGTTCCCACTGTAGATGATCAATACCAAATTCGAGCACGTAGTTTTCTAATTCATCCACAGCCTCGCGAGTAAGAGGTGTCAAATCCGTTTTCAATAAACGAAACATGATGTCACGACTATAACTATGCTTAACGATACCAAGCAAATCCGTCATCAATTCTCCGAGCGGATGATTGTTCATAGGTCGTTGACGGTCTCCAAAATGAGGTATTCCATAGCGGGTAAATACCTTTTCCAACGTATCGCCATAGGTTTCGGATTCACGCAGCATAATACATATATCGCGATAGCGCGCATTAGGGCTGCTTTCAATATAGGAAAGAATATCACGAGCCACCCAATCCGCTTCGCGTTCTCGATTATAGGCGCTTACAAGCGGTATATGTTCAGCCGTAGTGTTGTGCTTACCGTGAAAAAATTTTTCCTCTAAAGATTGCAACAGAGGTGTCCCTCTATGCCCTGTAAAAGACTGAAAGGACAATTTCGTTCCATATTCCTTATGGAGATTTTCCAAGATTTCAACGGAGCGATTAAAGATGCCATGACGACCTTTATTAGCCAATATACGTTTAGGGTCAGCTGGTAAATCGACGGTGATTACAGATTCTACAGCAAGATCAAAGAGCATATATAACAGCTCAAAGTGAACCGGTGTAAACCAGTGGAATCCATCTACAAAGACATGACAGTTTTCCATCAATGGAGACTGTGGCAATGCATGAACAAGATCCATGATAGGGTCCCCATCAATCTGCCCATGAAGCTGCAATTCCTCTTCATAGGCCGACATGCATAGTGCCAATTCCTGTAACTTTTTCTGTAATACACCATTTGATACGCGCTGTGCACCAGATTCTAATTCATCAGGTCCAATGCGAAATGAGCGAAACTCGGAAAATAAACCTTGCAATACCGCTGAAAACTCTGGCCGTTTAGCGGCTTGCGACAACAGGCCTAATTCAGCCCCTTTTCGTTTCATCACAAGGCTTAGCAACATAGTTCTACCCAATTGAGATATACTCTGTTGCTGAGCCTTTACATTGCCTATCGATTGATATATCTGATAGGCCAATCGGCCAAAGCCAACGACGCGGACCGTCGTAAAGCCTCCTTGAGGCATAAATTCCGCAAGTTCCCGTTCCACGCGATAGGTGGCTGGCTCTGGAACGAGCAAAATAATAGGGTCACCTGGACATTCGGTGATAACCTGCCGAATGCGCTCATATACGGCACGGGTCTTACCGGAACCAGCGCGACCATAATACATGGTAATACTCATACTACCTCCCACAACAATGCTTATATTTAGTAATTCTGCTTATATTTCATCATCCCTAAAACAAAATATATAGCACGGATACTTTATACGACATATAAATATATATACTATTGTACACCATGGAATACTAAAATTGTATTTGACAAATTCTCATTTTTCCCTTATTCTGTTTACAAAAATTAAAAAAATTAAATTTGTTTATATTTTATTTACATATTGACATTCATCATGTATAATGAAACCTAGATGAAGTGTTATTTGTAAAAATGTGAGATTAGGAGTCTTTATTATGAATACAAAACGAATTGCAACGGTATTTGCCGTATTGGCAGCAACAACAGTTTCTTTTTCTGCATTTGCCGCATCTATGGATGCAAATGCACGCGCTTATGAACGCGCTGCAGCAGAACAAGCTCAATATGAATACACACCTGTAAACAGTGCACCTGTTGCACAAGCAAGCTATGTAGCAATGCCTCCGCGCCCTAACTATTCCCCATTGCCAGCTGTTCCTTATACAGCAGGTGATATGAGCCAACAAATGCCTGTTTCCAAAGAATTAGGCGACCCAATCTTCGTGGCTCCACAAACAACAGCTGTAGGCATGCAAATCATGGATCCAATTCCAAACCCTAATGCACCTCAACAACAAGCTGTAGATGCACCAGCTACACTTACTTTCAGCAAAAGCGGTAGCGGTTATGTATCCACATACAGAAATAACCAATTGAACGCATTTGATGTATTGTTGAATGGTCGTTCTTATACATTCGATTTACCAGCTTATACAAATGGTTACCAAGTAAAAACTGCAAGTTCTTACAACCGTGCTGGTAACGGCATCGCCAATGTATTTACAACAAATGTTATTACAGAAGCCATCGTAAACAACACATCCTTACGCGTTACTGTTAACATGACACAACCTACATCCGTAGCTGCATCCAAATTACGCGCTATGCAACAATCTGGCCAAGTAACATTGGGCGAAGTTTCCACATTGTTCGCTTATAATGAAAGCTATGATGGCGTAAAACAAGCTGCTAACTACGATGTATACAATAATAATGGTCGTTTCATCGTTGTAAAATCCGGCGCGGTAACAGTACCAAATGGTGCACAACATCCATATGCAACAGCTATGTTCGCCATCACTGATGATACGGTAGCAGCTGTAACAGTTTCTGGTAACAGTGGTGAAACTTATGAACTTGTGAAAGGCACTGCTTACGCTATCGCAGCTTCTGCACACGCTGCAGCTGACAAAACATCTAAACAAAAATAATTGACCTCCAGTGTACGACGTATGTCGAGCACTACATATAATGAAAAGAGCACATCCTAGGGGAACGTGCTCTTTTCTACTATAATCGTGTAAATGTTTCCAATGCCTTATAGGCCATCAAGCGATAGCCTCGCTCATTTGGATGAACCTCTCCGGCAAATACAATTTGACCGATTTGATCGGCTTCATGAAGAACGGTATAAAAATCGATAGTTTGTAAACCATGTTCTAAGGCATAGTCTTGTAAACGACGGTTCACATCTACTACCACATGATTAAGTCCATCCATTTCACTATCGATTTGCGTTTCAAGGCCCATGATAACATGTCCCTTTTCACCGGCTATGGTAGCGGCTTTAATGAGCTTGTTATATACGTAGTCGCTATCGCGATTTTGCAAAATATCATTTGTACCGCACATAATGCATATATATCGATTCTCCTCATAGGACTTGTCGATACACCAGGATTCTAAATAATTGATTAAACCTTGCACAGATAGTCCATCGATGCCGTGATTTTCCATATGATATGCGGGTAGTGCGGCGCTACATAGCTCAACCCAGCCGAGACCTTCTCTCACATCATATCCACGGGTGATGCTATCTCCAAAACATATTATATTCATAAATTCCTCCCTGTACATTAATTCATCTACATTGTAAAATATATATGTATAAAGTACAATATGTTACTCATTTTCATGTATTCTTAAGTACACCATGGTACACTTTTTTCACATGGAGAGGAGAATTATAATGAAATATTTATTAGCTCTCGTGGGAACCCTATTGTGTACCTCGCAATCGGGATTTGCCATATCACAATACGAAATAGAGCAAAAGCCCACTCAGTATCAGCTAGCGTATTCTAGTGATACCGAGCATATGTATGTCGACCTTAGCTCAATTCATACAAAACAGACTGCTGCTAATTATAAAACGGTACAAGCTCGACTATTGAGCTTATACACTAAAAATAACGTAATTGCAGACTATGATACAAACTTCACATTTTATAGACAACAACCTAATGCACCGGTAACGATGACTGCGTGGAAAATATCGAAGCCAACATTCTATGCGGAAAATGGGTATCCTATCGATACATTACCGCAACAACGGTTAGCAAAGGATTATGGACAACATGTGGCGGCGCCAAATAGCCCATCACAACGCATTGGGGAATTTATCTATAATACGTCTAAAGAGATGGAAAAGATTACCTATACATATGATAATCCATATATTCCACCTCAAGTATTCCCTCCTGTAGTCGATCAACAGACACGGACTGTATTATTTGGTCTCATGCCTCCTACAGATGCTGTTATTTCTACGCCAATGGATCGTGTTATACCAGCACCTCCAGCACCTCCAACTAATATGCAGCCAAGCTTGCAACCAGGTCATGTAGGCGGACCTAACTCAGATAGCTTAGGTGATCGTGGGCGCTTCTCACCAAATTTAAATGCACTTCAAACGGGTAAATTCCAACCATCTAATCCAAATATTGCTCTTCCAGATCGACAAGGACCTCCTGTCCCTCAAGGTTTTAGAGATAACAAGAATCGCGATAATCACCGCAACGATGGTAATCGTGACAGCGGCGGTCGTAATGGCAATGGTCGCGGAGATGGTGGCCATGGCGGTGGTCAAGGTCCTCATTAATTATTATTTACAAAAACATTTAGAAATACGAAAACCCTCATCGTTATTGATGAGGGTTTGTTTTATGGCTTTTACAAGGGAAATTTATTTTTTTAGTCTTACAAAGAACAAGGCAACGGCACCGATAACTGGTGCAATAGCAAGGGTCATCAATGCAGATTTATAGCTACCAGTTGCAGTTAGCATACTACCTAAAATCATAGGCGCCAACATAACGCCAATTTGATTAAATAAGTTTACAAAACCTGCCGTAGTACCTCGCAAGTGAGGTTCTGCTGATTGTACAACGAGAGCATTCGTCAACGCACTGTGCATGAATGCGCCAATACCAAGAATTGGACCTGTAATAAAGAGCATATCTGGGTTTGTGGTGCTCGCAAAGAGTATTAAGGCCGGTCCAAATAAGAACATGACGAGTGCTGTTAAATGATTTTTCTTAATCGGCAAAATATCGGATAAAATACCGATGGTTGGCTTTGCAATAAGTGCAGCCAAGCCAAAAGCGGACATAACATGACCTGCATAGATGGCATTAACACCTAGTTGTTTTACCATGTACAAGTTTGACCATTGAGCCACCGCCCATGTAGCACCGGTAGCGAAAAAGCCTGCAAACGCAAGGCAACGAATATTGCGGTTTTTTAACACGTGAATCAAGTTTTTCTTTATGGATGGCTTGTCCCCTACAGGAACCGCTTCGACATGAGCCTCCGCTTCACGTTGAGCTAGGATTTCAGCACTTGGCTTACGAACTGTAAAGTAGCTAAGTATAAAGATAATAACTGGCAACAAAGCAGTTAAGAGGAATGCATTTTGCCAACCATAATTCGTTGCTACATAAGGGGCATATAAATTTACAGTCGCCACCCCAAGCGATGTACAAGACATGAAAATACCAACGGCTGCGCCACGTTGATTAGGACCAAAGTAATCCCCAATGGCACTCAAGCAAGAGGCCTGTACAGGACCGGATACGATACCTAATAAGAAACGCAACACCCATCCATAGGTATAATTATCAATGGTACTCATCAATGCGGTAATGACTGCCATGGCGAGTAAACTAACCAATATAGTATAACGATAACCGATTCTATCCGCTAAGATACCACCTGGTAATACCATGATGGCATAGCCCATGTAAAAGGCAGATAAATAGGTCGTCCCCATTTGTGGCGTAAAATTCAATGCTTCATTGACAATCGGCATCAATGACGCCCAAGATAGACGCATAACAAAGCTAATCAAAAACGTTAGCCAAACGCTGACGAGAATTAAAATCTGAGTTCGCGAGAAACCAATTCTACTCATACGAGCTCCTTTCTATAGAAAAATAACATATAGAGCTATCATACTATAAATAGAAACAGTTTTTCAAATAAAAAAAGAACCCTCTACCGATTAGATAAAGGGTTCTCTATAGTACTATACAAGGAACGGGCTCCAATTGCCTTACCAAGTATAGTAATATATCAAAAGAAACGAGCAACAGGCAACAAATGGCCCAACCGGTCTCTAAAGATTCATAAAATTGAATGGCGGAGAGGGTGGGATTCGAACCCACGGCCCCTTGCGGAGTCACTGGTTTTCAAGACCAGCTCCTTAAACCACTCGGACACCTCTCCATAACGGTACTATTATATCAAATTGGTCTAATAATAAGCAACAACGTAATACGTAAATAAGCAATAATATAATACATAAGCAGGCAAAAAAGCTGACTTGCAGCCAGCTTTTTCATTTGTATTTAACATTTAGTATTGCCCTAATCTATTAGTTATTTGTCATATATGTTAGAATAGGTCTTTTTTCCACATGCCGATGATAGCAATGATGGAACACACCACGGAAATACCTACTACTTCGTAGAATCCATTCGGATCATCCTGGAATGGCAACGCCACATTCGTTCCCCACAGGCTGAATATGATTGTGGGCACCGCCAAAGTAATCGTAAGAGCCGCCAACATTTTCATCACCATATTGAGGTTATTTGAGATAATCGATGTGAAGGCGTTCATCATATTCATCAAGATATTTGAATACATTTCAACCATCTCGATGGCCTGTTTATTTTCAATGATAACGTCTTCCAAAAGATCCTCATCCTCTTCGTACATTTTAAGCAAATGTCTATAAGTGCTGTGGCCACGCAAGCGCAATAGGCGTTCCATAACAGTTCCATTCGTACGCAACGCAGAGGTAAAGTATGTCATGGATTTCTGTAATTCCAATAGTTGGAAGAAGTCTTTATTCTTCGTCGTATGACGCAACTGAACTTCAATATCGTCGGTACGGCGGTTGATTTGTTGCAAGTAACGTAAAAACAATGTAGCTGTACGGTACAAGATTTGGAACAAGAATCGCGTCTTTTTATATGTATAGAATGTAGACAGTTGATTTGAAATGAACGGATATAACACCTCGGACTCTTCAAGACATACAGTAATGAAGAAGTCAGGCGTCAAAAAGATACCAAGCGGAACCGTATCGTACATATCATTACCGCGAATCGCAGGAATGTTGATAACCACGAAAATATAATTATCCTCTAATTCCACGTGAGAACGTTCTTCCATATCGAGGGCGGTCTTTAAAACGTCCGTTGGAATTTCCGTCAAAATATTGATGAGGGACAACTCATCGGGGTCTGGGTTCACCAAATTTACCCAAGAACCTTTTGTGGCATCTGATACAGTGCAGTCCGAAACTAACTCTTCTTCTATGTGTTTGTACACCGTGATCATGCTATCCCTCCTTTCAACGAACATATAGTAATCATCTAATAAATTATATACTATTTTATAGCTATTATTCAATTCAATTGTGAAAGTTTTGTTTATACAGTACATACATAAATTGCTTTATGTCTATTAAGAATGCACAATTGTATATGTTAAAAGCATTTCAAAACTATCCTTATATCAAATCTACCAAAAAATCTAGCGAACAGATAGATTAATAAGGCTGCTAAACAAAAAATCCACCAAAAGATTAAACCACTAAAACTTACAGTGAGTAAGTATGCAAACAAATAATCAGCAATATATCATTAGGTTAAAGCTTATAAAAATAACCTCTATACTGGCTTGTCGCTAATATAGAGGTTATTTATTTTATCCTACTCTGTCAGATTAGAATAATGTCATTTGTTATATTTCTGCATTGATCTATAAGATTACTTTCACCAAATTAACGGCGTAAGATACGAATAGAGTTCAAGATACAAAGAATGGAGACGCCAGTATCACCGAATACGGCCCACCACATAGATGCATAGCCCATAAGGCCTAGTGCCATGATAAGGATTTTGACGGCAATAGCGAATACTACGTTTTGCCAAGCAACGCGCAAGGTTGCTTTGGACAAGTCAAGAATATGTGCAATGGCAGTCAAGGATGGACGCATGAATACGACGTCTGCCGCTTCGATAGCCGCATCAGCACCGCTGCCCATCGCGCCACCAACATCGGCACCAGCAAGTACTGGAGCATCGTTGATGCCGTCCCCTACGAACATGGTTGGACCATATTCAGAGCGAATATCTTGTACAACGGACAATTTATCTTGTGGCAACAATTGAGCACGAACCGCACTTACGCCAGTTTCTTTGGCAATATACTTAGCACTTGCTTCAGCATCACCTGTAAGCATGACAGTTTTAATATCTTGACCATTAAGATCAGCAATCGCTTCTGCGGAATCTGGACGAGCTTCATCGGCGATGATGATGCGACCAAGGTATACATTACCTTCTGCGACCAAAACCTCTGTGCCGTATTCAGTAGCTTCTGTTGGATAACCTTGAACAGCATAGCGTTCCATAAGACGACGGTTACCAACGAGTACTTGTTGGCCATCAACCATGCCCACCATACCTTCACCGGCTAATTCTTGAACGAAATCAGAAGCCTCTACAGTAATGCCTTGTTCCTTTGCTTCAGAAACGATACTTGTTGCGATTGGATGTGTAGATACTGCTTCGATAGCTGAAGCCATGGATAACAATTGATTCTTACTCACATGGGAGCCTACAGTTTCTACGTTTTGTACTTTAAATTCACCAGATGTGATGGTACCAGTTTTATCGAGAGCCACTGCTTTCACACCAGCTAACGCCTCGATAACACGACCACCTTTAAGCAAAATACCGTGTTTAGAAGCATTACCGATACCGGAGAAGAATGCAAGTGGCACACTAAGTACCAATGCACATGGACAGGAAATAACGAGGAATGTTAAGGCTGTATAGATCCATTTATGCCATTCACCTGTAATAAGGGATGGGATGATAGCAACCACCAAGGAAAGAGCTACAACAATTGGTGTGTACACACGAGCAAAACGCGTAATGAAGCGGTCGATTTTAGGTTTAGAAGATGCTGCATTTTCCACGGCATCAAGAATTTTAGTAACCATGGATTCTTCAAGAACCTTATCTACACGCATCGTAATGCGACCAGATTCATTGATGCAACCAGACATAAGTTGAGTACCAGGTACGGCGCGAACTGGTACAGGCTCACCTGTTACAGGAGCTGTGTTAACGCGAGTTTCACCTTCAAGAACTGTACCATCTAGAGGAATTAAATCGCCAGGACGAACCTCGATAGTCCAGCCTACTTCAACCTTTTCAGGAGCCATAACTACGATTTCACCACCGCAGCATGTGTCTACAACACGCACCTCTTGAGGGCGCATATCAACAGCGTTCATAATTTCTGTACGACTACGATCTGTTGCTTTTTCTTCAAAGAACTCGCCGATACGGTAGAACAAGATAACGCCTACGGCCTCAGGCAATGCATCGATAGCAATTGCGCCCAATGTAGCGATAGACATCAAGAAGTTCTCATCGAATACTTCACCTTTTAGGATATTGCGACCTGCGATGCGCAATACTGGGAACGCAAGAAGAATATAGGCAATATAATAAATTGGAGTTTCAATGCTCTCTGGCAAGCTGATAGATGGCACAAAGGAAGTCAATGCTTCATAGATCATAAATAGCAAACCAGCTGCAATAACAGCAATTGTTACTGCATCACTGCCGTGGTCGTGATCATGACCATGGTCATCCATAGCCGCTTTAGATTTACGTTCATAATCAGCTACGGTTACGCCCTCTTCAATGGCATCACAAATGTCTTGAATATCACGTTTAAGAGCTTCGCGGTCTTCCCAAGAGCCGGTTAATTTTAATTGATGTGTAGCAAGTGTGAAATTTGCAGTCTCTACAACATCCATTTTACGGATACGATCTTCAATTTTTGCTGCGCAGTTCGCACAGTTCAAATCCTTCAACAACAATGTTTCTTCCATGATATCTCCTTTGATAATAGTGAAAGTTTCTATCCTGTATTATAAGTTAATTTATTGTCTATTTCTAATACTTATTAGACATATCTTGTTTCATATCTTGTTATATATGATCCTAAACATTTTTCATCAGATATTTTTATTTATATGAATACCTGTTCATATGTTTATTTTAATAGAAGATATGGTGTATGTCAAGAAGAATTATCAAAATATCTATGACAATAAGCAATAGTAAAATAGCCTATACTCATCATACATGAGCATAGGCCAAATCTATATTTCTTCACTTTACAATTTACTTTACTGAGTTTATTTATTTGATTACTTTACATTTTATATCAGTGCTATTATTATCAATTCTTCAAAGGTTCTTATTCAAAGAGGTTCTTATTCAAAAAGATTAATTTCCTTTATATCTTTAAAAGCAATGGCTACGCCCTCAATAGATAGACTATGGGCAGGTTTACCTATCGCCTCAATAGACCCTACTAATTCCGTATAGCAATGACCTGTATAATAAAGCACTCGTACAAAATCCCCTTCCACCAAGGATTTAACTCATCTATTTGATCCTCTGACAACTCCACACGCGCCTCCTTAGGCCTTGCAACAGCTGACAATAAAGCCTCAAATCCCCTCAATGCCGCAAAGGGCATAAATTGTTTTGCTCGTTGCAAACGAGACATACGATGTTTCATTAATTTATTCCCCATTATGGCCACCTACCAAGGTATTTCTAAAGCGCATGGTCCCTTCCTCTTGCAAGCTGGAGGCACGCAGAATAGAGTTCTTACCGAATTGCTCCTTGATAGACAACATCGCCTCATGTACTTGCCGCTCCTTTTCTTCTTCATCCGTCGCAAGAGAGCTGAATAAATCTATCTCCTGAGGTATAGCAGAGCGATTGACTAAATCCTCAAAGCTTACGCCTATACGCCGTATAAGTTCATTTTTATGGCAATGTTGTTCATATAATTTGATTACTGCCGTCGTTAATGCTTGCAATGAATCAGTGTACTGTTTAAGCTTTTTAGAACCTCCAGTAGAGCGCACCATATCGTC
>OBWK01000307.1_pt1 | contig 30167 bp, 22 predicted proteins | sample 1495251 | NCBI WGS metagenome assembly OBWK01 (sample SAMEA2580065, study PRJEB22360) | human gut metagenome | biome: human gut; feature: human-associated habitat; material: faeces | place: Denmark | collected 2008/2010 | reverse complement strand
ACTACTGTTTAGACCTCGGAAAAGGGTGCGCCGGCGTGGCTACGACGGTTGCAGCCAATGCTTTGGCCTCGTACCCCGTTATTATTGCCGGGAACGATGATCAGAAAAAGCGTTATTTCGATATTATTAATGACGACCACTTGGCGGCTTTCGCTTTAACCGAGCCGGGAACGGGTTCCGATGCGGGCTCCGTATCGACCCAGGCTACGAAAACGGAAGACGGCAAGGGCTATATCTTAAACGGCACGAAGTGCTTCATTACTAACGGCGCTTTGGCCGAAGTTTTCGTCGTCTTCGCCAATACGCGTAAGGGCGGCGGTGTTCGCGGCTTGACAGCCTTTATAGTCAAGAAGGGCACACCGGGCTTTTCGGTAGGCAAGGCCGAAAATAAGATGGGTATTCGTGCGTCCAACACGACGGAACTTATTTTCCAGGATTGCTTCGTACCCATGGAAGATCGCCTCGGCCGTGAAGGTCAGGGCTTCCGTATTGCCATGAATACGCTTGATGCGGCTCGTCCCTTTGTAGGTGCCGTATCGGTCGGTATTGCCGAAGCGGCTTTCCGCGCTTGCACGGAATATGCTAAGGTACGTGTACAATTCGACAAGCCTATCGCTTCTTTCCAAATGGTCCAGGCTATGATTGCCGATATGGCGATGAAGGTTGAAGGTGCTCGCCTTTTAGTTCAACGCGCTTGCTGGATGAAGGATCAGGGCATGGATTTCAGCCGTGAAGCGGCTATTGCCAAGTGCAATGCTTCGGACGTAGCCATGCAGGTTACGACGGATGCCGTACAGGTTATGGGCGGCTACGGATATATTAAAGAATATCCCGTAGAAAAGTATATGCGTGACGCTAAAATTATGCAGATCTACGAAGGCACAAACCAGATCCAAAGATTGGTTATTGCAAATAAGACGCTCTATTGATACAATAAATGCATTAACACATAAGTAGCTATGACGAAGACAGCATATAACAATAAGACGTGTACAGGAAACGACATCACCGATTGAGAGTGTCGTGCGTCCGGTTTTATGATTCCCTTCGGAGCTCTCGGTTGAAATTGTAGTAGGCCGGGCGGGTCTTCCCGTTACAGGAGAGCAAAGTCATAATTAGGGTGGTACCGCGAGACCTTCGCCCCTTTGGGGTGAAGGTCCGTTTTTTATTATGCAGGAGGTATACGATGATTACAGACAGAATCGAAGAGATTAAGGCGGCCGTCAACGAACAGTTGAAAAAAAGCAGTGCCTTACAGGATGTACAGGATATTCGTGTCAAGTATTTAGGTAAAAAAGGCGAACTTACGTCTCTTATGAAGAGCTTGAAAGATTTGTCGGCAGAAGAACGTCCGAAAGTCGGCCAGGCTGTCAATTCGGCACGCGAAGTAATTGAAACGGACCTTAACACAAAGACGGAAGAATAAAAACCCGCCGTATTGGCAGCTAAAATCGAGTCGGAACGCATTGATATCACTTTGCCGGGCAGACAACCGATTACAGGTCATGAACATCCTCTCCATAAAATTCGCCGTGAAATGGAACAGGCCTTCCTGCACATGGGCTTTTCTATTGTGGAAGGTCCCGAAATTGAAGACGATTACTATAACTTCCAATGTCTCAATTTCCCTGATGACCATCCGGCACGGGATATGCAAGACTCCATGTACATAACAGATAAAATTCTCCTGCGTACTCATACATCGCCCATGCAGGCACGTACTTTACAGGCTCACGAACCGAACGAACCGGTTAAGGTTATCGTCCCCGGTAAGGTATATCGTTGGGACTATGATGCTACTCACTCGCCCGTATTCCATCAAATGGAAGGGCTTATTGTAGATGAACATATTCGTTTCTCCGACTTGAAAGGCATGTTGGAAGACTTTTTGCGTGAAATATTCGGACCGCAGACGAAGGTGCGTTTCCGTGCCAGCTTCTTCCCCTTTACAGAACCCAGTGCGGAAGTGGATATTTCCTGTGTTATGTGCGGCGGTGAAGGATGCCGCGTATGCTCTCACACGGGGTGGCTTGAAATCCTCGGTTGCGGGATGGTTCACCCGAACGTATTGCGCCTGAACGGTTACGATCCCGACAAAGTCAACGGCTTTGCTTTCGGGATGGGTGTAGAACGTATTGCCATGTTAAAGTACGGAATCGACGACTTGCGCCTGTTCTACGAAAACGATATGCGTTTCTTGAATCAGTTTTAGGAGGTACGGAAGATGAAAAGTTCATTCGAATGGATGCAAGATTATGTAACTATAGATAAAAGCCGCACACCTCAAGAATTTGCCGATGTTTTGACCATTGCCGGCATTCCTGTAGAACAGGTGGAATATTGGGGCGAAGATATACAAAATGTCATTACAGGTAAGATTACAAAAATCGTGCCGCATCCCAATGCGGATAAGCTCGTTATTTGCACTCTTAATATGGGAGATAAGGAACTGACCATCGTTACGGGCGCTACGAATGTACGGGAAGGACAAATCGTGCCTGTTGCCGTACACGGAGCTCATTTACCCGGCGGTGTGAAAATTAAAAAGTCGAAGCTCCGCGGTGAAACGTCGGAAGGTATGCTTTGTTCGGCTCATGAATTGGGATTGGACGACAGTCTTCTCTTACCGGAAGAACGGTCGGGGATCTGGATTTTACCGGAAGATACACCTGTGGGCGTTGATGCCGTAGCTCAGACGGGGTTGCGTGATGTCGTATATGAATACGAATTGACACCGAACCGGGCCGATTGCTTCAGCATGGTGGGCTTAAGCCGTGAATTTGCCGTGTTGTCCCGACAGGAAGCCAAGTTGCCGCAAGTAGAAGTACAAGAAGGCAGTGAAAAGATTGACGGGAAATTGAAGGTAACCATTGACGATTCGGAACTGTGTGCTCGCTATGCGGCCCGCATGCTTTATAACGTCAAGGTGGGCAAGTCGCCGTTTTGGATGCAGCAACGGTTGCGTAAAGCCGGCGTTCGTCCTATTAACAATGTCGTCGACGTAACGAATTATGTCATGATTGAATTCGGCATTCCCTTACATGCATACGATTACGATAAGTTGGCCGGACATGAACTCATTGCCAGAAGAGCAAAGAAGGGCGAAAAGATTACGACCTTGGATCAGGTTGAACGGCAACTGACGGAAAATATGCTGGTCATTGCCGACGCTGAAAAGGCAAGCTGTGTTGCCGGTGTTATGGGCGGCTTTGATTCGGAAGTAACGGAAGAAACGACAACGGTTGTCTTGGAATGTGCATCTTTTAAGGGTTCTTCCATTCGTAAGACCGGCCGTGCTTTAGGGCTTCGTTCCGAAGCGTCGGCTCGTTTTGAACGAGGCCTCGATTCGGAAGGGTGTGTACACTCCCTTAACCGGGCGGCTCAGTTGTTGCAACAAATGGGGGCTTGCGAAGTAGCGGCCGGCGTTATTGATGAATATGTACGTCCTCAGGAAGTTCGCCGCATCGACTTTACAGCACAGCGAGTCAATGACTTCCTCGGTACGGATATTTCGGAAGAAAATATGATTTCCATCTTGGCAACCTTGGGCTTTACGACGGAAAAACACGACAAGGTATTGACGGCTGTTGTACCGACATGGCGTATCGACTGCACGGAAATGCCCGATATTGCAGAAGAAGTAGCTCGTATTTACGGATATGAGAACATTCAATCCACCCGTCCTCTCAGTAATATTTCGGAAGGCCAGGAAGGATTTGAACATGCCGTTCGGGAACATATTTCGTCCGTCTTGAGTCGCAGCGGTTTGAATGAAACGGTAACGTTCAGCTTTATGAGTGCCGATTCGCTGAAAAAACTCCTCTTTAAAGAAGACGATGCTCATTATCAGGCCGTGCCTATATTGAATCCCATTACGGAAGAATTCCCTCTTATGAGAACAACCTTGCTTCCGTCTTTGATGGACGTACTTGTACGCAATCAGGCGGTAAAAAATGACCGCGGGGCTATTTATGAAATTGCATCTACGTATCGTCCCAAGAGTCTTCCCGTTACGGAATTGGTTGATGAAAACAGAGAAATTACGGGCCTTTTATACGGGAATCGAACACAGGCAAGCTGGCCGTATAAAGCGGAAGGATTTGATTTCTACGACGTAAAAGGTTTGATGGAAGCCGTTCTGACAAGCTTGGGCATTCATGCACAGTTGCGGGCCTCCGATTATGCCCCCTTACACCCCGGCAAGGCGGCTGAATATGTTGTAGGCGACACGGTTCTTTGCCGTTTCGGCGAACTTCATCCGCAGTGCGTCGACAACTACGATGTTGCGGGCCCCGTATATGTCTTTGAAATGTACTTGAAGGACCTCTTGCCTTTAATCAACCTCATTCCCGATTATCACAAGGTAGGCAAGTTCCCGGCTCTTACCCGTGACTTGGCCGTACTCGTTCCGGTCAGTGCCAAGCATGCCGACTTGCTGAATATTATTCGAGAAAAAGGCGGTCAGTATTTAGAAGGCGTACATCTCTTCGACGTATATTCAGGAGAACAGGTTCCTCGCGGTTTTGTAAGCCTTGCTTTCGCCTTGACCTTCCGTTCTGCTGAAGGGACCTTGTCCGATGCGGATATTCAACGACCCGTTACGGACATTCTTGAAGAATTACAAGAAAAAGCGGGGGCGAAACTTCGTTAGCCTTATTTTGCATAATAACTACAAGGCTCTTCCTTTACAGGCAGGGCCTTGTAGTGTATAATAAGCCATGTCGTACGGGCACCGGGTGTATCGATCACTCCGACGAACACGCAGTGCTTGGTGAATGTTATATTACAGGAGGAATTACAATGTTAAGCGTAGAAGAAAAACAAGCTATTGTTGCCAAATTCGGCACAAACGAAAAAGACACGGGGTCTCCGGAAGTACAGATCGCGCTCCTTACGAGCCGTATCCTTTATTTGACGGATCACCTTCGCAGTCATAAAAAGGACCATGCGTCCCGTCGCGGTTTGTTGAAACTTGTCGGCCAGCGCCGTAACTTACTTGCATACTTGCAAAAACATGACTTGGAACGTTACCGTGCTATTCTCGAAAAACTCAACCTGCGTAAATAATTGCACGAACTGAGGCTGATGTATAGACACATCAGCCTCTTTTTTGGATAGTAGATATAAGGAGGAAAGGGAATGGAAGAAAAAATATTCCAAATGGATTTTGCCGGTCGACCTCTTACCGTGGAAGTCGGTAAATTGGCAAAGCAGTCTAGCGGTGCCGCTTTGGTACGTTACGGCGATACAGCCGTTTTCGTTTCGGCAACAGGATCGAAAGAAGCACGTGAAGATGCGGATTTCTTCCCCTTAACTGTAGACTATGAAGAAAAAATGTATGCTGTCGGCAAGATTCCCGGCGGCTTTATAAAAAGAGAAGGCAAACCGCCTGAATCGGCGACCTTGTTTGCTCGCCTTATTGACCGCCCTATTCGGCCTTTGTTCCCGAAAACGTATCGTCACGACGTACATGTTGTAGCCTATGACTTTGCAGTCGACCATGATAACGCTCCGGAAATTGCGGCTATGATCGGTGCATCCGTCGCCTTATGCATGTCTCACATTCCCTTTGCGGGCCCGATTGCAGGCGTTCGTGTCGGTCGTATAGACGGCAACTTTATTATTAACCCCACAGTGGAACAGAGTGAAAAGAGCGACATGGATATTGTCGTAGCCGGCACAAAAGACGCTATTCTCATGGTTGAAGGCGGCGCTAAAGAAGTACCGGAAAGCGATATTCTCGATGCTATCATGTTTGCTCATGAAGAAATTCGCAAGGTCGTTGAATTCCAGCTGTCTTTCCTCGATGAAATCAGCGTACCGAAGCAGGAATTTGTTGAAAAAGAACCGCCTGCAGATATTGTGGAAGCTATTCATACCTATGGCGAAGCCAAGATGAAGGAAGCTATTTTCGATGCCGATAAGATGGCTCGTGAAGAAAAGATGAATGCCGTTGAAGCGGATATTTACGAACACTTTGCCGACATTTATCCGGATAATCAGGCCGATGTGGCAACGATTACACAGAAGATGATTAAAGAAATCGTTCGTCACATGATTGCTGTCGACAAGATTCGTCCCGACGGCCGTAAGGTTAACGAAGTTCGCCCCGTATCATGTGAAGTCGGACTCTTCAAGCGTACTCACGGCACGGGTCTGTTTACGCGCGGACAAACACAGATTCTGAGTTTTGCCACCTTGGCACCCTTGTCGGAAGCTCAGCATATCGACGGTGTCGGTACGGAAACGGAACGCCGTTACATGCACCATTACAACTTCCCGTCCTTCAGCGTCGGTGAAACTCGTTCTTCCCGCGGTCCGGGTCGTCGTGAAATCGGTCACGGTAAGTTGGCTGAACGGGCTCTTACTCAGGTGATGCCGTCGGAAGAAGAATTCCCGTACGCTATTCGCGTCGTGTCGGAAGTTCTCGAATCCAACGGCTCCAGCTCTATGGGCAGCGTTTGCGGCAGTACGTTGGCGCTTATGGATGCAGGTGTTCCCATTAAAGCTCCCGTTTCGGGCGTAGCTATGGGCCTTGTAACGAAGGATGACGACTTTACGATTTTGACGGATATTCAAGGCATGGAAGATGCTTTGGGTGATATGGACTTCAAGGTAGCCGGCACGACAAAGGGCGTTACGGCTATTCAAATGGATATTAAAATCAAAGGCCTCAGCCGTGAAATCCTTGATACGGCTTTGAAACAGGCTCATGAAGGACGCCTTCATATTATGGATAAGATGTTGGCGGTCCTCGACGCACCGCGTAAGGAATTGTCTCCCTATGCACCGCGCATTATTACCATGCAGGTACATCCCGACAAGATTCGCGATATCATCGGGCCGGGCGGCAAGATGATTAAACAGATTACGGAAGAAACGGGTGCTAAAATCGACATTGACGATACGGGTCTCGTATACATCGCTTCCGTAGACGGAGAAGGCGGCGCTAAGGCCAAGGCATGGATTGAAAATCTGACGAAGGACGTAGAAGTCGGCGAAACGTATGTCGGCAAGGTTACGCGCCTTATGGCCTTCGGTGCCTTTGTAGAAGTTCTGCCCGGTAAAGAAGGCTTGGTTCACATTTCCCAGCTTGCGACGGAACGGGTGGAAAAGGTAGAAGACGTTGTCAACGTAGGCGATGAAATTGTCGTTAAATGCGTGGAAATCGACAGCCAGGGACGCATTAACCTGTCCCGTAAGGTCGTATTGACGGGCGAAGACGGCGACTTCAAGAGTCGCGATCGCGGCGACAGAGGCAATCGCGGTCACAGAGACGGTCATCGGAGATAATGATGAGACAGCGCGGATTTGAAATCGTTTCGGCTTATGCCGGACAAGGCATCCACATACCGTCCCGGAAGACGGCTAAAAGTGCGGGCTATGATTTGGAAGCGGCAGAAACGAAGGTCTTGGCATCTCATGCCGTAACCGTCGTACCTACGGGTCTTAAGGCCTATATGGGCGATGACGAATATCTGTCCGTCTTTATTCGCTCATCCTTGGCCTTTAAAAAAGGTCTCATGCTTGCTAACAGCACGGGCATTGTGGATAGCGATTACTATAATAACCCCGACAATGAAGGGCATATTATGATTGCCTACTACAACACGGGTGATACGCCCTATACGGTTGAAAAGGGTGATCGTATAGGTCAGGGGATTTTTATGAAATACTTAACGGTCGATGAAGACACCGCATCGGGAATGCGGACGGGCGGAATCGGCAGTACAGGTAAATAAGTTAGCGGAAAGAGGCACTCTACTGTATAATAACAGTGTAGTGCCTTTTTTGTATTGTAAAGGGGGAGACACATGAGTATCAGTACGGAAAAAATGATAGACAGTCAAGATATTTTTAAAGGACATGTATTGCATCTGACCTTGGATACAGTACGTATTAACGATACAGATCAGACTTCGACGCGAGAAGTGGTACGTCACAAAGGGGCTTGTGCCATCTTGCCGATTACGCCGGAAGGAAAGATCATTCTCGTACGCCAGTATCGGTATGCACCGGATGAGGTACTCTTGGAAATTCCGGCGGGAAAAATAGACAGTAAGGAAGAAAACCCCTTACATTGTGCAGCTCGTGAGCTGGAAGAAGAAGCGGGCGTTACGGGTGAGCTTATTCCTTTGGGACATGTTTATACGTCACCGGGTTTTTCGGATGAATGTCTCTACTTATATGCGGCACGGAATCTGAAAAAAGGGACTCAGCATTTGGATGAAGATGAATTTATGAATATTGAATATTACACGCCTGAAGAAGTGGAAAAGATGATTGACAATAATGAAATCGTCGACTCGAAGACCATTGCCTGCTTCTTCAAGGCTCGTAAGTACATGCTCGGAAAATAAGCGGGCAGGGGGACATTATGAAACGTTTTAAAAGAATAATTGTCATCGTAACGGACAGTGTCGGTGCCGGCGGAGCTCCCGATGCCGAACGCTTCGGCGATGAAGGGGCCGATACGTTAAAGCATATTGATGAAGCCGTACCGGGTGGTCTTAAGATACCGAATCTGCGCCGCATCGGTTGGGAAAAGGCGACACACATTCATCCCGAAGGTGTGAAAATCGTCGGTTCGTACGGACGTATGAGAGAAATCTCCAACGGCAAGGATACGACGAGCGGCCACTGGGAATTTATGGGAAATCCCGTAGAAAATCCTTTCCCCGTCTTTTACGACGCCTTCCCGCAAGACTTACTGGATACGTTTACGAAAAAAACGGGCCATGGATGGCTCGGTAACGAAGTGGCGTCGGGAACGGAAATTATTGCTCGCCTCGGTCCTGAACATATACAGACGAAAAAGCCCATTGTCTATACATCGGCAGACAGTGTCTTTCAGATTGCGGCTCATACGGATGTCATTCCCTTGGAAGAACTCTACCGTATTTGTGAAGTGACACGTAAGGAAGTGTGCGTAGGGCCGTACGAAGTGGGTCGTGTTATTGCCCGTCCCTTTGTGGGAGAACCGGGGAATTTCGTGCGTACGGGAGACCGTCAGGATTACAGTCGTCTGCCGGAACGGAAAATGGCTTTTTCCTACTTGAAAGAAAAGGGATATGAGGTCATCGGCGTCGGTAAAATCGGTGATATTTATGCTCATATCGACCTTACGGAAAGCTATCATACGGCAAATAATCGGGAAGATATGGATTTTCTTATTCGCGAATTGAAAAGGCATCGAGATAAGGAAGGCTTGCTTATGGCCAACTTTGTCGACTTCGACAGCATGTACGGTCATCGGCGCAATGCTCAAGGATATGCACAGTGCCTGGAAGACTTCGATGCCATGTTAGGCGAACTCTTACCCTTGTTGCAAGACGACGAACTCTTGATGATTACGTCCGACCACGGCAACGATCCGACTATGTCGGGTACGGACCATACGCGAGAAGAGGTGCCCCTCGTTGCGTACAGTCCGGGCCTTACGGAAAGTACGGATTTGGGAACGCGCCTGACCTTTGCCGACTTGGGACAAACGATTATGGATAACTTTGATGCGGGCAAGTTGCCTTTCGGAACTTCTTTTTTGAATGACTTGAAATAGTAACCGGAGGAGGGACGGACTATGTGGCCTGTCGACTTTATAGAAGAAAAGCGGGACGGCAAGGAGCAAAGTACGTCTCGAATCAAAAAATTTATAGAAGATTATACACAAGGCCGAGTTGCGGACTATCAGGCGGCGGCATGGCTTATGGCTGTGTACCTGAAGGGGATGAATGAAAGAGAAACTGCGGCTCTTACAGAGGCTATGCGAGATTCGGGAAAAGTCGTCGACTTATCGGCTATTGACGGCGTTACGGTAGATAAGCACAGTACGGGCGGCATTGCCGATACGACAACCCTCATCGTGGCACCTCTTGTTGCGGCGGCAGGTGTGAAGGTAGCGAAAATGAGCGGCCGCGGTCTGGGTTTTACGGGCGGTACCTTGGATAAACTTGAATCCGTACCGGGATTTCGCATTACCTTGTCAAAGGAAGAATTCTTCAATCAAGTCAATCGCATCGGCTTGGCCGTCATCGGACAGTCGGGAGAATTGGCACCGGCCGATAAGCTTTTGTATGCTCTGCGAGATGCAACGGGGACGGTAGAAAGTATACCTCTTATTGCAAGCTCCGTTATGAGTAAGAAGCTCGCCGGCGGAGCGGATGCTATTGTTTTGGATGTGAAATACGGTGACGGAGCCTTTATGAAAACGAAAAAACGGGCCTTTGAATTGGCACGAGCCATGGTGGATATCGGCGTGGCGGCAGGAAAACCTACGACAGCTGTTCTGACATCTATGAATGCTCCCTTAGGCATGAGTATCGGCAACAGCTTGGAAGTCGATGAAGCCGTAGACGTTCTTTCAGGTAGAGGAGGCAAAAGGCTGAAAGAAGTGGTTCTCACTATCGGCGCCTATATGCTGAAGGCGGCGGGACTCGTTACTACAGCTGAAGAAGGGCGGACGGTTTTACAAGAACACATCGACAACGGGTCGGGGCTTCAAAAATTTAAGGAGTTTTTAAAAGCACAAGGGGGCGATACGTCCTTTATAGGCGTGCGTCCGCTGACAAGAAGAGTAAATGCAAGAGAAATACGAGTTGAAAGAAGCGGCTTTATCGCACATGTAGACGGCAGAGCCTTGGGTGAGATCGCCATGGAAACAGGTGCCGGTAGGGCTCACAAGGATGATGTTATCAACTTGTATACAGGTCTCGCCTTGCATAAAGAAGTGTATGATAAGGTGGAAGCAGGCGACCTCTTATGCACCCTATACGGGGGTGAGGGGGCGGATACGGCTGCATATGAAGAACGTATTCGAGCCGCTTTTCAGATAGAAGAGGCAGAGCCTACAGAAAAAGAATCGGTTGTTGCCGCAGTAATAGACAGGTAAACGGGAGTAGTTATGGCGGAAAAATTTAAAGTTCCTGTAGAAAAGGGAAAAACATATACCATTGATATTTTGCGGCTCGGGTCAAACGGTGAGGGCGTGGGACGAGTGGAAAACTTTACGGTCTTTGTAGACGGAGCCTTGCCGGGAGAAACGGTGACGGCACGGATTACCTTTGTAAAGAAACAATACGCGACGGGGCGTTTGGAGAAGGTACAAAAGCCATCGGAACACAGGGTAAAACCGCCTTGCAGTGTCTATGCAGACTGCGGCGGCTGTCAGTTACAGCATCTGTCTTATGAAGGGCAGTTGGAGGAAAAACGGCAACAAGTTCAGGATGCGGTTGAAAGAATCGGTAAGCTGAAGGATATTCCTATCTTGCCGACGCTGGGAGCCGATGATCCGTGGGCCTATCGCAATAAGATGCAGCTACCCGTAGGTGGCGATAAAAAAAGCCTGCACATCGGCTGCTTTGCTGAAAAATCGCATCGCATTATCGATATCGATGCCTGTCCTATTCAAAAAGGGGGCAATAACGAAATTATTCCTGTCGTCCGTCAGTGGATGAAGGAATATAAGATTCCCGCCTATGATGAAGACAGGGGAACGGGAATTGTCCGTCATATTATGGGCAGAACCGGCGTTCATTCGGGTGAGATCATGGTTTGTATCGTTACGGCCGTACCCATGGTGCCGCATATGAAAGAACTTGTACAAATGCTGCACAAAGACGTGCCGGGGCTGACGAGCGTCATTCAGAACATTAACTCTCGCCATACGAATGTCATCTTGGGAAATAAGACAAAGGTCATTTACGGAAGTCCGACTATTTCCGACTCCATCGGCGACTTGAGTTTCAGAATATCGGCTCAATCCTTCTTTCAGGTAAACAGCGAACAGGCCCAAAAACTCTACGATACGGCTCTGTCCTATGCGGACCTTAAAGGGAATGAAACGGTAGTGGACGTATATTGCGGTACGGGAACCATTACCCTCTTTTTAGCCAAAAGAGCCAAGTTTGCCTACGGCATTGAAATAGTCGAACCGGCCATTCGCGACGCCGTAAAAAATGCAAAGGACAACGGCGTGAAAAACGCTCATTTTATGTGTGGTGATGCGGCGTACAAACTTCCCGAACTCTTAAGAAGCGGCGTCAAACCCGATGTCATCGTCATCGATCCGCCCAGAGCGGGCTGTGAGGAAAAAGTTCTGAATGCCATTGCAAGCGTCAAACCGAAACGCGTTGTCTACGTGTCATGCAACCCGGCGACCTTGGCAAGAGACCTGGCATACATGAAAACGAGAGGCTACGAAACACAAAAAGTTCAACCCGTCGACATGTTCCCCCAAACCCATCATGTCGAGACGGTAGTATTGATGTCAAGAAAAGATAAATAAGGGCCAGAAAGTGGCGTATTTCCGGGCTTTTTGCGAGGTAAGCATCATCAGAGGAGCCTTGCGAAAAGCTCGGTTTTCTTATATGGAAACATATCCACTAAGCGAATTTGCCGGACAGCAAAAAATGAGTGGTAGGGTTTAGGCTGTGGATTAGATGTCAGGGGTTGAGGCAGTGATATAGATAACAGAGCCGACCGCAGTTCAGACCACTCGATACTATGGGGCAGACTTGGCAGTGGAATAGATAACAGGAGGTGGCTATGTATGATTTGTGCTTATTGTGGAAAAGAAGCTAAAGGGACTAAAGAGCATATAATATCAAGTGGAATACTTGGATTATTTCCGGAATGCTTCGCAACAATAGACAGAGAGAAGTATAGTGCATCAAGGGGACCCTATGGTGAAGGATGTTTGTGCAGACTGTAATAACAATAGGATTTCGTACATCGATTCTTATGCAAAGGAATTTATTGAGAAGTATTTTTTAGTGAAGTACAAAAAAGATGACACCGGAGCAGGTACGAACTTCAAGGGATTGATTATTTTTGACCTTGCACTCTTACGGCTCACGGAACTACCGGTTATAGCACATGACTCTAATATTTTCAAAAATATTGCAGACTTGCCTATAGATAAAATCATGGAGCTATACAATCAGAGTAAAAAGCAGATTTTTATTGCATTTGATAAAGAAGATACATTTTATGATGTGACACGTGACATTGTCCATTCGACTAAGATTATTGAACTTCATGAAAATGGAGGAGAATTATTTGGATGGTCGTGGGCAAAGAAAGCAGCAAGAGAAAAACAGATTGCTACAGAAACTGGTGTGATTGAAGAGTCATAATAAATGGAGGAACCGAATGCGTATCAGTTATAACCCGTTATGGAAGATGCTTATTGATAGGGGCATGAATAAAAAAGAACTGAGAGAACTTAGTGGAATCAGTACTGCATCAATGGCAAAGTTGGGTAAGGGAGACAATATTACCACAGATGTGCTTTTGAGAATATGTACGGCATTGAATTGTCAGATTAGTGATATTTTAGAGACTTTGCCAGATGAAGAAACTAAGAATAACGAAGAGTAAAATTCGTTAGGAGGATTTGGATGGAGCAAAATAACAAAGTAGCTCTACAGGCAGCGAGCCCATACAATGCTGCCATAACAAGAGAACAATTTTTATTTTATGAGGTACGAACTACCGCCAAGTTACTTCACGAAGGATTCAGCTTAGAAGAAGTAGTAGAGCGTATTATTTCAGATAATTTATTTCAGTACCCGACAGAAAAATCAGTGCGCAAGATAGCACTTGCCTGCCTGAGAAGACTGGGGGCACTTGGTGATAACTCTTTAGTGACGGCAATCGCAACACAGCCATCCGATGTAGCGAAGCAGATATGCCTGTATGCTATGATGAAACAGTACCGATTGGTTTGGGATTTTATGATTACCGTCATCGGTGAGAAGTACAGATTATCGGACACTACTTTTGGTAAGATAGATCTGAATACCTATTTTCTGCGCTTGCAGGAGCAAGATGACTGGGTGGCAACATGGAGCGATTCCACGGTTACTAAGCTGAAACAGGTAATCATAAAGATGTTAGTGGAGAATGAATACATCGATAATATCAAGTTCACAAAGCTCAATCCGGTATGGCTTCAGCCAATACTTGAGAATGCAATCCGTGAAAATGGTGATGAGATTGCACTTTCTGCATTCAATTGCTTTTCGTAAGGAGGTAGGTTCCAGTGAGCGAATTAAAAGAAAGACTAGATAACCTCAGAACTTTAATGCAGGAGTCAGAATTTCTCGAAGGCAAAGGATTGAGCAACGAGGTAAATATAAGAATCTTCTGCTATGATCCATCCGATGAGATGATGGTCAGACACTTTATCGAGCAGACTATGACAGACCAGTCTATGAACTGTCATTTGATAGAACATAACTTATATGAAGTATTTCTTTCCATCTGTGAAGATAAGCGCATCGCAAAAACAATACCTGCGATGGAAGAGAAAAAAGGTAAAGAATTTATTCGAGACCAAATGAGCCGTATGGCCAATAATACGGCGTTTGTAAATAAGATGAAATATGAACCACATGAGGCTGGTGATGTTCTTGTCATCACGGGAGTAGGCGATGCATTTCCGTTTATCAGAGTCCATGACCTGTTAAATGCGATGCAGCCAGAATTTCCAGATGTTCCGATTCTGGTGTTCTATCCGGGCAATTATGATGGACGTGATGTGCAGCTATTTAATCGCCTGAAGAAAAATCCTTATTACCGAGCTTTCAATGTGATTTAAGGAGGAACAGCAATGGTTATTGGACAATTATTCCAAGATGATATTAATCGTAAAATCAATGGCGTCGTTAAAGTAGACCAAGATGCCACAGATGTTCTTGTTCAGGAATTGGACGAGTATGTTATTACCAGAGATTTGAAGAAGCATTTCATTACCTTCTTTAATAATTATGGTGAGTCTTTTCGAGACGGCACCGCAGATATCGGAGTCTGGATTTCCGGTTTCTTTGGAAGTGGTAAATCTCACTTTCTGAAGATGCTCTCATACCTGCTTGCTAATCAGGAGGTACAGGGCGTTCGTACCGTAGAAAGATTCCGTAAAAAGTTTGAGGATGACCCGGCAACATTCATGCTGATTGATTCTGTTACCAAGGGCCATACAGACACCATTCTTTTTAATATCGATATCGAAGGTTCCATCAACAAGGACAAGACTGCTGTTCTTCGTGTTTTTGCAAAGATGTTCTATAACTACCTTGATTTCTATGGAGAGAATCTTAAGGTGGCAAAGCTGGAGCAGTTCATCGAAAAGCGTGGCAAGACAGCAGAGTTCCGTCGTGTATTTGAGGAGAAAAATGGTGGTCCTTGGCTTGAGTCCAGAGATGCCTTCGCTTTCTTTGAAGACGATGTTGTTGATACATTGAAAGAAGTTCTCGGCATGAGTGAGGATGCTGCACGTAACTGGTTCAATGGAACCGAGACCGTGGAGACCAGCATCGCACAGCTTGTTTCGGAGATGAAAGATTATGTGGACAATAAGCCGGATGACTTCCGTTTGCTATTTATGGTCGATGAGGTTGGCCAGTATGTAGGTGGCGACACAGATCTTCTTATCAACCTGCAGTCCCTTGTTGAGAAAATCGGCAGTGAGTGCGGCGGTAAGATTTGGGTTGTTTGTACCGGTCAGGAAGCTATCGATGAAATCATCAAGGCTCGTGAAAATGAGTTCTCTCGTATTCAGGCCCGTTTCAAGACCAGACTTTCTCTGACTTCTTCTTCCGCAGACGAAGTTATCCAGAAACGTATTTTGAAGAAAAAGCCTGAAGTGGAACTGGCATTGGAGCAGGTATATAACCAGAACGATTCCGTTCTCCGTAACCTGTTCAGCTTTACCGATGCCATGCTGGACATTAAGGGATACACCGGTCCGCAGGACTTTACCAGAAACTTCCCGTTCGTACCTTACCAGTTCATTATCATGCAGAAGGTATTTGCTGAAATTCGCAAGCATGGTAACTCCGGTAAGCACCTTTCTGGTGGTGAGCGTTCGATGCTTTCTGGATTCCAAGAAGCAGCACAGAAGATTCAGAATAAGGACGAGTTTGCATTGGCACCGTTCTATCTGTTTTACGATACTGTACACACCTTCCTTGACAGCTCTATTCGTCGTGTTATTGAGCGTTGCCAGAAAGCAGCAGATAATGGAGATGGCATTGAGCAGCAGGATGTGGACGTACTGAAACTTCTTTATTTGATTCGCTACGTCGATGACATTCCAGCAAATCTGGACAACATTGTTATCCTTATGGCAGATGATATTCGTCTGGATAAGATTACGATGCGTGAAAAAGTTCGAAGCAGCCTTGAACGTTTACTTAGCCAGAACTATATCGGTAGAACTGGTGATACTTATAATTTCCTGACAGATGAAGAACAGGATATTCAAAGAGATATTTACAAAAATACGCAAATCGATACTTCTGAGATTGTAGATCGTATCGGTCAGATGATTTTTGCTGATATTTATACAACAAAGAAATACCGTCACGGCAAGTATGACTTCCCTTTTGATCAGATGGTTGATACCACAAGCATTGGTGCTGTAACCGGAGGAATGAGGCTTCGGATTTTGACTGTTGCAACTGATACTGTGGAAAAGAGCGAGCTGCGTCTTATGACTGAATCCAAAGGGCAGGCAATCGTTGTCCTCTCTGAGACGCCATACTATGAATCCTTGGAAAGAGCAGTGAAAGTTCGTAAATATGTGAAGCAGCGTAACGTTGCGCAGCTTCCAAAGTCTGTACAGGATATTATTCGCAACCATCAGGATGATGCTACAAAATATGAGTCTTCTGCAGAAGAGGATTTGAAGAAGGCTATCTTTGGTGCAGAGTTTTATGTAGATGGTGAACATATTGAAATCAAGGGCGGCGATGCCAAGAACAAGCTGGATCAGGCGCTAGAATATCTGGTGACACATGCTTATAGCGAGCTTGGTCTCATTACGAAAAACGCTGACACTGATGCAGATGTTCTGGCTGTTTTAAACGGCGAGCATTTAAATGGTATAATGGCCGGAATGGAAGAAAACCACGATGCTGCAGTAAAAATGGAAGAGTATCTGGAGATGCAGGATACAAAGAAACTGCCTACCTCTATGGCAGATGTACAGAGCCGTTATCAGGCAAATCCGTATGGCTGGAAAGAAATCGATATTGCAGTTGTAGCTGCAATGCTGATTTATGACCAGAAGGTTACCATCAAATATGGTGGTGAAACTATCCAACCGAGCAATCCGAAGCTTCCGGATATGCTGCGTAAAAAGAGCGAGACCGGCAAGACAAGTATCTCCAAGCGTCAGGTTATTACGGCTACCAAGATGCGTGCAGTCAAAGACCTGCTGCGTGAATACTTCGATGTGATGGATATCCCGGATGATGAAGACGGACTTGTGGCCTACATTGTAGAAAAGTTCGAAGCACAGAAGGCGCATTATGAAGAGTTGAACAAGCGTTATGATGGACATAAGTATCCGGATCGTCATCTGGTGCAGAATGCACTTGACCTTATGGACAGCGTCCTTTCTCAGCGTAAGGACAACATGGCCTTGATTGACAGTCTTTTGAAGGAAGAAGACAATCTTCTCGACAATAAGGATGATATGCAGAATGTAGAAGGTTTCTTCAAAAATCAGGTGCAGGTATTTGATGCGGCCGTCTGCATGGAAACCGAACTGAGAAATGATATTTCTTATCTGCAAAAGGAAGAGGAAGCAAATCAGGCATTGAACCTGATTCGTAAGATTACGGTAGTGGATGCTGGACAGAGTAGTGTTTACAGACGTATCCCAGAGTTAAACGAATTGATGGATACTGTTCGTGAGGGCCATGGCAGACTTCTGGAAGCAAAGCGTGGAGAAATTCTTGACGTAGCTCGTCAGTGTCTGGAAGAGATTCGTGCTGCCGGATATGGTGAGACACAGTGCAGAACCTTGTTAGAGAGAGCTGAGACCTACTTTAGTCAGCAGAAAGAAAAGGTTAGCACACTGGAAGGCCTGCAGCTTCTGGATGGATTGATGCCTCAGATGTGGAGCTACAAGGACGAAACTCTGGACCGTATTGAGACCATCAAGAAACCTGTAAAGCCTCCGAAACCGAAGGTAACTCCTGCAGCTGGTGGAAAGGTAACGCCTCCGACTCCGGAAAAGGTCATCAAAAAGGTATATCGTCAGGCGGCCTTCCCTTCTAAGACTTTGGAAAGCCAGGCTGATATCGACGCCTATGTAGAACGAATGAGATTATACCTCACCGAAATGATGAAGGATTGCGACGGAATCAAACTAAGCTAAGGGGCCCGTTATGAATAAGAATGCAATAAAAAAATTCGCCACGGAAGCTCGCCGGGAGTTAATCTCCCGTGTGGGCCAGAGGGCGTTGAGATACGGTATTTCCGATAAAGAGGTCGGAAATCCAAATGACGATAGCGTGGGTGGTTATCTGCTTTCTTCCACTGAAAAGAAGCAGAGGGCTGCTCTGATTGAACAGATTAAAGAAAAAGGATATAAGCAGGTCATGGAGGAGGTCGCCTACACCTGGTTCAACCGTTTCTCTGCCCTGCGTTTCATGGAAGTGAACAACTACCTCCCTTCCCATGTGCGTGTGTTTACGGATGAAGATAACAACTTCAAGCCGCAGATTCTGACCGAAGCCATTCACCTGAACTTGGACGGTCTGGATATGGAGAAGGTCTATGCTTACAAAGAAGCAGACCAGACAGAAGAACTGTATAAGTACCTCTTGATCGTGCAGTGCAATGCTCTGAACAAGATTCTGCCAGGAATGTTCCAGAAGATCTCCGACTATACGGAGATTCTTCTGCCGGACAACCTGCTCCGTGAAGGCAGCGTCATTGAGCAGATGATTACCTGCATCGACGAGGATGATTGGAAAGACGCCGTTCAGATTATAGGCTGGCTGTACCAGTATTACAACAGTGAGAAAAAGGATGAGGTTTTCGTTGCTCTCAAGAAGAATGTGAAAATCACAAAGGAGAACATTCCTGCCGCTACGCAGTTGTTTACCCCTGACTGGATCGTTCGCTATATGGTAGAAAACTCTCTCGGTCGTCTTTGGATTGAGGGACATCCGAACGATGAACTGAAATCCGAGTGGAAATACTATTTGAACGAAGCGGAACAGGAAGCGGATGTACAGGCTCAGCTTGACCAGATTCGCAAGGAATATGCGACTATCACACCGGAGCAGATCAAGTGCATTGACCCTTGCTGCGGTTCCGGTCACATCCTGGCATATATGTTTGATGTGCTGGTGCAGATTTACGAAGCATACGGTTTTACCACCCGTGAAGCAGTGGCAAGCATTGTCGAGAATAATCTGTACGGTCTGGACATTGACGACCGTGCGGCTCAGCTTGCCTATTTTGCGGTGATGATGAAGGCTCGTCAGTATGACCGCCGGTTCTTCATCCGTGGTATTCAGCCCCATGTTTATGGGATTGCGGAAAGCAACCATGTAGACGGCTTTACGCTGGACTACTTCTGTAATGGTGATGCCAAGCTGATAGAGGCAATGAAAACCATTATTGAGGAACTGCACGATGCAAAGGAATACGGATCCATCATCACTGTTAGCCAGCAGGATTGGGATGCACTGTACGCTCGTTTTGCGAAAACCGAGGAAGATATTCATATCTCTCGTGAAGCGGCGCTGAGAGGATTACTGCCATTGGTGCAGGTGGCAGAAGCAATAGCTCAGAAGTATGATGTGGTCGTGACAAATCCGCCGTATATGGGTGCTTCCAATATGAATCCAAAGCTGAACGATTTTATCAAACAAAACTATGCCGACTACAAGAGTGATTTCTTTTCCGCTTTTGTAATTCATTGCTCTGAAATGGTAAAAAAATCTGGATATTGCGGATTCTTTACGCCGTATGTTTGGTTGTTCATTCAGAGTTATGAAAAAATGCGTAACTATTTGTATACTCAGGCAACGATTGAAACGCTGATTCAGTTTGAATATTCTGCCTTTGAGGAAGCAACCGTTCCCGTATGTACTTTTGCATTCCAAAACCGCCATGTGCAGAAAAAAGGCTGTTATTTAAGGTTGGTAGATTTTCGTGGTGGCATGGAAGTTCAGCGGCAAAAAACGCTGGAAGCGATCACAAATCATGATTGCGGATTTTATTATGAGCAGAGCACAGACAACTTCTCCAAAATTCCCGGCTCTCCAGTGGCGTATTGGGTGAGCCCTAAAATGCTGGAAGCGTTTGAAACAGGTAATAAATTTGCTGGTGAAACAAAAAAAGGCATTTTAACGGGAGATAATAATACTTATCTTCGCTTATGGCATGAAATAAACAAGAATAAAATGGCTTTAGCAGTTTATTCACACGAGGAAATGATAAGGTCTGGATTAAAATGGTTTTCAGTCACATCAGGTGGGGAAAAAAGGCGATGGTATGGAAATTTTGATACCGTAGTGAATTTAGAAAATGATGGTGCTGATATTAAAGCACATGTAAAGAATTTTCGACTTCGAGATCCACAGTATTATATGTTAGAAGCAATTACTTGGACAGAGATTTCATCTGGCATTTTTACTTGTAGGTATGTACCATCAGGAATATTATTTGGTAATGGAGGTCCTGTTAGCTTTTTCTTTAATGGAAAACTTAAATATCATTTGGCACTCTTAAATTCTAATGTTGCAATGGAAATTTTAAGATATTTAGCTCCAACCATAAATTATGGACCAGAACAAATAAATCGGATTCCTATTGTATACGATCATGAAGTTCGTGTAAATGAAGTAACAAATGAATGTGTAATGATATCGAAAACAGATTGGGATTCTTTTGAAACCTCATGGGATTTCCAGTGTCACCCGTTGCTGCAATATGCCGCATTTACTCCACAGATGGTTGCTCAAGAAGAAGCTAATGGCTATCTTGCAACAAATAGTATTGCTGATGCATATCGCAATTGGGAACAGGCGTGTGATGAACGTTTTAACCAGTTGAAAGCTAACGAAGAAGAACTGAATTGTATCTTCATCGACGTCTACGGCTTGCGGGATGAATTAACGCCGGAAGTGGAGGACAAGGATGTGACTGTCCGTAAAGCGGATTTGCAGCGTGACATTAAGAGCTTCATTTCCTATGCAGTTGGCTGTATGTTCGGTCGCTACTCTCTGGATGTAGATGGGCTTGCTTATGCCGGTGGCGAATGGGATACTTCCAAGTACACCACCTTTGAACCGGACAAGGACAACATCATTCCCATTTGCGATGATGAATATTTTGAAGATGATATTGTTGGTCGTTTCGTAAAGTTTGTAGAAGTAGTTTATGGAAAAGACACGCTGGACGAAAATCTGAAGTTCATTGCCGATGCACTTGGCGGCAAGGGACGGCCAAAAGAGGTTATCAGAAATTATTTCTTAAATGGTTTTTATGCTGACCATTGCAAAATGTATCAGAAGCGCCCAATTTACTGGATGTTTGATTCCGGTAAGAAAAATGGTTTCAAGTGCTTGATTTACATGCACCGTTATCAGTCGGATTCTATCGCCCGTATTCGCACCGATTATGTCCATGAACAGCAGGCTCGCTACCGTACTGCTATTGCAGGCTTGGAAAACCGTATTGTAAATGCGTCTACCAGTGAAAAAGTGAAACTCAATAAGCAACTTAAAACGCTAAATGACCAGGCAACAGAAATTCACGAATACGAAGAAAAAATCCATCACTTGGCTGACCAGATGATTTCCATTGACCTTGATGATGGTGTGAAGAAGAATTATGAGATTTTCAAGGATGTCTTGGCAAAGATTAAGTAAGGAGGTGGCAGCATGGCCAGTATGGACAAGGTGAGCCCGAAAGGGCGAGAAGGTGGCCTGGGCCATTTAGATACAATAATCCGAGATTTGAATAAGCGATTTGCTGCACCGCTGCCGGAATTTTATAAGCGTCGTATCATCTTCTGGTATGACGAGGATAGAGAGTTTGAGGACAAGCTGGATGATATTCAGGTGGACAATGCAAAGCTGCTGGTGCTTACGGGTACCAACAATTTTGCAGCCAAGAAGCTGTTGAATGTGGATGACACCACCAGCAACTATTTGGTTTACAGTCCAATATCCTATGAGTCACAGGAAGATAACTGGCTTTTGAATATTGAACTTTACAGTGAAGAGTTTAGGGCCGACTTGGTGTCTATCTGGATGAACGAGATTGACCTTCCAACGACTCCGGACTTCCGTAGGCTGGTAAAGGTCTATAAGAAGTTCTTCGGAGCACAGACCAGAAGAGCAACATTCGCAAAGCTGAATAAAGGAATCAGTACACCATCACAGATGCATCTTACTGTTATGGCTGCTATCTGCGGTACCGATGATGCTCAGCCTAACAGTATTGTAAAAGCTGTCATCAATGGTGGAACTGATATGGAAACCAACGAGGTATTCCAGAGCCTTGTAAACTATGGAGCCGAAGCACCGTTCTGGGCGCTTGTAAAGCAGGCTACCGGATACTTTGAAGGTGAAAGTTCAGCCATTAATAAATTGGTAACGCATATCCTGCTTACAGCAACGACCAGAACACTTCGTATGGAGTATTTGGCAGGACTCGATAGCTTCATTTCCACGCCGCATCAGGCCTGGTGCTATGATTTCGTGTCTGAGTGGATTGCCGGAGAGAATAGACAGGAGCTCGTTGAAATCCTGAGAAATGTGGAAGAAGAACTTATTCTCAGAAAGCGCTTCCAGCAGGTACCGTTGGATGATTTAGTAGGAACAGAGGTGTTTCCTTGTGTCAACGAATGCATTTTAACGCAGCTCATGACTGAAATCAGCAATCATATTATCAATGTAGATGTGATTACGAATACGGTCGAAAAGCGTCGAATTTTGGCTTGGTATGAGGATGTGGAATGCTACTACGAGGGTATTCTTCAGGTAGCAAAGATGCAGTCATTCTTCTTGGAGCATTCCGCAGGCTTCCATACCGTAGAGGCAAGAAATGTCTGGAAAGAGTACACAGAAGATTATTACCACATGGATACCTATTATCGCCAGTATCACTTGGCATTTGGAAAGAGCCTGACAGTGGGCAACGACCATCTGGATGACCTTTTCAAGCAGGTAACCGATAAGGTGGAAGGCCTTTATACACACTGGTTCCTTGGTGAGCTGGGTAACAATTGGTCTGATGCCTGCGCGGATGAGTTGGCGAAATATGGACGCATCATGGAAATTCCTCAGCAGGAAGACTTCTATAATCAGAAAGTAAAGCGAGAGGACAACCGTGTATTCGTCATTATCTCTGATGCACTTCGCTATGAGGTAGCGGCTTCTCTGGCAGAGCAGCTCCGCCGTGAGACGCAGAGTAAGGTTGCACTAGGTTCTTGCGAGGGTATTTTTCCAACCGTTACAAAGTTTGGTATGGCTGCCTTGCTTCCACACAAGCAATTGTCCATCAATGAGCGCAGTAACGGTGATCTGCAGATTCTGGCAGATGGAATGTCTACGGACGCAGGCAATCGCGATAAAGTTCTTAAGGCTACAAACAGCGATAGCGTAGCCTTGAAATATAAAGATATTGCACCGATGAAGCGTGCAGAAAGAAGTGCATTGGTTAAGGGAATGGATGTCGTTTATATCTATCACGATAAGGTTGATGAGGCAAGCCATACTTCTGATAGCATTGTATTCCCTGCATGCGATGATGCAATCGAAGAAATAAAAAATATTGTGAGAATTATCCGTAATGAGTTTAGTGGTACTCGTGTGTATATTACTGCCGACCACGGATTCCTTTACACATACAGTCCTCTGTCTGAGGATTCTAAGGTGGACAAGACGACACAGAGTGAGCAGGACGTGGAGATTGACCGTCGTTACTTGATTACCCGTAAGGGAGTAACTCCGGATTATTTGCTTCCGGTGAAGTTCATGGATGACGGTTACGATGCCTTCGCACCGAGAGAAAGTGTCCGTATTAAGAAAAAAGGTGGCGGACTCAATTTCGTGCATGGTGGTATCAGCCTTCAGGAAATGGTGGTTCCGGTTATTGAATATCATTACCTTCGTAACGATTCCAAGGCTTATCAGCGCAACAAGGCAAAGTACGATACGAAGCCGGTAGAAGTAGGACTTCTTTCTGCAAGCCGTAAAATCAGTAACATGATATTCTCGTTGAACTTCTATCAGAAGGATGCGGTTGGCGATAACCGCAGCGCAGCAAACTATTTGTTGTATTTTGTCGATTCCAATGGAAAACAGATAAGTGATACAGCAAAGATTATCGCAGATAAGACCAGTGATAACGGACAGGAGCGAATATTCCGTTGTAGCTTCAATCTGAAATCACTGAAATATGATAATAGAGCAAGCTACTATTTAGTCATCGCAGATGAAACAGGTCTGCAGATGCCGCAAAAAGAAGAGTTCCAGATTGACATTGCATTTGCGGTAGATGAATTTGACTTCTTTAGTTGATGCCGTAAATGGGAGGATTGCAAATGGACAATGTATTTGAAACGGGTGAAAGCTCCCGTGAAATCATAAAAGACAAACTCCGCCAGCACTTTGATGGCAAGATTGTCCGTAAAGACCTGACTAAGAAAATCAAGGAAGGTGCAAATGTGCCAGTTTATGTCCTTGAGTTCCTGCTGGGACAATACTGCAGTTCAGATGATGATGAGGTTATCGAGCAGGGTGTGCAGAATGTAAAGCGTATCCTTGCCGATAACTTTGTAAGACCGGATGAAGCACAGAAGGTATTGTCTCGTCTTAGAAGTCGAGGTAGTCATACCATCATTGACATGGTAACGGTACGATTGGATATTAAGAAGGACTGCTTCTTTGCGGAGTTTTCCAATTTGGGATTAGCCAATATTCCCATCACGGATGAATACCCGGAAAAGTACGACAGACTTCTTTGCGGCGGTATCTGGTGTATCGTTCAGCTGGATTATGAGACCGAAGGTGATAATAACTTCGGAATCATCGACGCAGATGGAAATACACTTCAGTCAAAGCAGAAAAAGCAGAAGGACATCTCTCCAATCAGCATTCGTAAGCTGACTCCGATTCAGATGCCTCATATTGATATTGAGGATTTGAAGAGGGGACGTCAGGCCTTCACCAAGGAAGAATGGTTGGATGTTATGCTGCGTTCTATTGGTATGGAGCCAGACGAATTGACATATCGTGAAAAGTGGCTTCTTTTGACTCGTATGATCCCGCTGGTTGAGAACAACTTCAACCTCTGTGAGTTGGGTCCTCGAAGCACTGGTAAGTCGCATCTTTATAAGGAGATTTCTCCGAACAGTATCCTTGTATCCGGTGGCCAAACTACAGTAGCAAACCTGTTTTATAACATGGGACGTAAGACTGTGGGTTTGGTTGGATTATGGGATTGCGTTGCTTTTGATGAAGTTGCAGGCATTCGTTTCAAGGATAAAGATGGCGTGCAGATTATGAAAGATTACATGGCATCTGGTTCCTTTGCACGAGGCAAGGAAGAAAAGGCAGCATCCGCTTCTATGGTATTTGTTGGTAATATCAATCAGAGCGTAGATGTACTTCTGAAGACTTCGAGTCTATTTGACCCGTTCCCTCCAGAGATGGGAACAGATACTGCATTTCTTGACCGTATGCATTGCTATCTGCCAGGATGGGAAATCCCGAAGTTTCGTCCGGAACATTTTACAAATGATTATGGATTTATCAGTGACTACCTTGCAGAGTTCATTCGTGAGCTGCGTAAGGAGCAGTACGGTGATGCTATTGACCATTATTTCCGTCTCGGCAAGAATCTCAACCAGAGAGATACTATTGCTGTGCGTAGAATGGCAGATGGATATCTGAAGCTTCTCTATCCGGATGGAAGCTTTACAAAAGAAGAAGTAGAAGAAGTTCTCCAGATTTCCTTGGAGATGCGTCGCCGTGTTAAGGAGCAGCTGAAGAAGCTGGGCGGTATGGAATTCTACGATGTAAACTTCTCCTACATAGATAATGAGACCTTTGAGGAGCACTATGTTTCCGTGCCTGAGCAAGGTGTCGGAAAACTCATTCCAGAGGGTATGTGTAATCCAGGTCAGGTTTATACTGTGTCTCAGGGTAAGAGTGGAATGCTTGGCGTTTTCCGCTTGGAAAGCCAGATGCTTCCGGGTAACGGAAAGTTTGAGAGAACAGGTATTGGCAGCGACCGTGATGCAAAGGAATCCACAAACACTGCTTTTAATTTCCTGAAGGCAAATGGAAACCGTATCAGTGGCTCTATCAGTACCACAACAAAAGATTATATTATCAATTATCAAGATTTGCAGGGCATCGGCATGACAGGAAAGCTGGCCCTTCCTACACTGATTGCGATGTGCTCCATTGCACTTGGAAAGCCAACACTGAGCAGTCTTGCTGTACTTGGTGAAATTAGTATCAGCGGCACCATGATGAAAGTAGATGAGCTGGCAAATTCATTGCAGGTATGTTTGGACAGTGGTGCAAAGAGAGTACTTCTGCCAATTACATCGGCAGCGGAGCTCGGAACCGTACCGGCAGATCTGATTGGAAGTTTTAATTTGATTTTCTATAGCAGTGCGGAGGACGCAGTTTTTAAAGCACTGGGTGTAGAGTAAGGAGGTGCAGAAATATGCATAGCGAAGAAAAAAGAATATGGGGCATCCATACAAAAGACGACAATTTATTTCTGCATCAGGATGTAATAGCTATTGGCTGGAAGGACATGGGTGATCTGAGTTTGATTCAGGCTGACCGTGATGCCTTCAAGGAAAAATATACAGAAGTATATCCAGATGCCAAGAAGGGCAGCATCGCAAACGGTGCTGGTATGTTATATCGATTTACACATGAGGTCGAAATTGGCGATTACGTTGTATTTCCATCAAAGATTGACCGTCAGATAAATATCGGTGTGGTTGAAGGTGGATACGAATATCATCCGGAAGCAGCAGAATATGTACAGCAACATAAAGTAAAATGGTTAAAACATCTGCCAAGAACCTCATTTTCACAGGGTGCACTGTATGAAGTTGGTTCAGCAATGTCATTCTTCGCAGTAAAGAATTATGCAGATGAGTATCTTGCGGCACTAGATAAGGGATTTAAGAAAAATGCCATGACTTCCGGACCAGACGAGGACGAGAGCGTTGGTGCTACAGCCGATGAGATTGTAGAGGCAACGAGAGACTTCATCCTGAAGGAACTGAGCAAGAATCTCAAAGGATATGACTTGGAGGAGTTCGTAGCTGATTTGTTAAGAGCTATGGGTTATCGTATCACGGTTTCTGCACATGGCGGAGACAGCGGTATCGATATTACAGCATATAAGGATGAGTTGCCACCTCGTATTCTGGTACAGGTAAAGAGTCAGGATAGTGATATTAAGGAAGCAACCATCCAGTCTCTGAAAGGTGCGATGCGAGAGGGCGACTATGGACTATTCGTGACGTTGTCCAATTATACGAAGAACGCTCAGAAGTATCTGGACAGCACACCTATTATACGTGGAATCAATGGAACTGAACTTGTAGATTTGATTTTGAAGTACTATCACGATCTGAGTGATAAGTATAAAAAGATGATTCCTTTGAAGATGGTGTACATTCCGGTAGCTAAGGATGAGCAAGCGTAATTAGTCTGATGATAGAGATGATTGTGGAACTATCCGGAAAATCCAGATAGTTCAAATTAAGGTCGAGTGCATGGGAGTTGGGGCATCAGTCTGGGTAAAAAATAGCCTTTGTCATGTTCTCTGTACGAAGAACGGACAAGGTTGAGGCGATGGCGGTTCCTCGCAAGATTTAACTTTTATGTTGGAATCACTATAATAGTAGAAACGATTAAAAAAAGTTGAACTTTTTCCGTAAACGGGCGAGGTTCAGGCTGTGATATGGATAGCGGAATGTATCAAGATATTTTTGTTACAGAATTTGTAGATATGTTTCCGCAAACAAACGGAGATATTTTGCTACAATCTACATTAGTCTGGATTGGTTCCCGAAAACTGACATCAATCCGGACCTATCGAGCCATACTGAGGCGGTCGCCTTGCTGGTGAAGGAACGAAGTGACTGAAGCGACAATGAAACCACCCGTGTCAGGAAAGCCCACGAGTCAGAGCCGTAGGCGATAGAGGAGTGGATGCTCTCTACGACTGAGGCAGTCGCCTTGCCGGTAAGGAAGCGATAGCGACTTTGTCATATCTTGAATAACAGGATAAATAGTTAAAGTTGAGGTGAGTATTATAAACTTTTTTCTTTCGAGTCTGGGATTTTTTATAATAGCCGGCCTTATTTTATCTTTTACCGTGTTTTTGTATATTCGCCTTGTTGTAGCCGTTCGCAAAGGTCGTGACGTGCCTAAGTGGATGTATAAAATAGGGCATGCCATAAAAGGGCGAGGCAGTGATGTATATGAGGACGTTACGGACAGGGCTGCGTTAAATGAAGTCAACATCTATATCGTCGGGATATTGGTTGCGAGTATTTTCGTATATTTTTTTTTCTCGGACAAGTATTTTACGAATGATAAGGTACTGTTCTGGACATATGCGGAGTTTGCCATTGTCGTCGGCCTGAGAATGGTAATAGGCTTGGGGTCCATCATCTTAGATATGGTGCTTCCCTCTAAGGGAAAGTGGGCATATAACCTTACCTTGTCGGCAGCTGCCAATGCTGTGAAGGGCATGATTTTTATGTCCGCCTTTGTCTGCTCCTTAGTGTTGAATATAACGGGACTTCCCGTGAAAGCTCCGGTTGTTCAGGTAGACGGATATAATCTTGTAGTCGGACAAACTACGGCACAAGATTTTCTTGATGAAGGATTCTCCTTCTCAGGAAAGACAGAGAACGATATTATTGAAAACAAGAGAAATGACCACTTTTATTATGGCGAGACAGTAGGTCTTGTTAAGGACGGGAATTCGTGCGGATATGTGAACTTGACGCCGGTTCGTGAAGATGAGGGACGTGTTAAAGACTGTATTATTACACGCTTCGGTATATCATCAAGAGATGCGATGTTTACTCGAGTAAAAATAGACGATAGATATATTGCGAGCCTATCTCTCTACGAGTTGAAGAAAAAAGATATGAGGGATATTTTTTCCATTTCCCCTGTTAGCTATGAGGAAAATAAGGGGAACAAATACTTTTCCCTCCAAATGCAAACTCATCCGTACGGACTGTGGAATCGATATACCATAGACGTGAACTTTGCCGATGATCATAGGGAGCGTCGTTTTGAAGTATATACACAACATACGATTTGGGAGTAGGCTGTTCATTAGTGAAGTGAGGCGGCAGTTGTGACACAGGATGAACGGTTAAATTTTTTAATAGAGGCTTTTAAGGCTGAGTTCAAGGAATATAAAAAGCTCTGTGTACCTGCAGACAGGGGCGGAAGACAGCAGTTTTTGCGAGCTCTCATGAATGTCCGCAAGCCCGGGCCCATGAGTGCCGAAGTATTGGCTGTCCAAGATGCATACTTGCGTGGGCGAGCTGAGGAGAAGGGAGTTGTTCGTCTTGACAACATTCCCGTTATTCGCGACGGTTTGTCTGTTTGGCAAGGTGATATAACACGACTTGCCGTCGATGCGATTGTCAATGCGGCTAATTCGGCTATGCTCGGTTGTTTTGTGCCGGGCCATAATTGTATTGACAACTGCATTCAAACTTATGCAGGGGTTCAAATGCGGGCAGAATGTGATAGGCAAATGAAGTTATTAAAGCAAGAATACGGGCAGAGCTATGTACAGCCTACGGCTATTCCCCTGCTGACGGACGGGTATAATTTGCCGGCCAAGAAGGTTGTTCATATTGTCGGTCCTGTCGTAACGGGATCTCTTACACAAAAGCATAAAACGGAGCTTGCCGCTTGTTATACAAACACTCTGGATTTATGTATGCGTGAAGGTTTTAAAAGTCTTGCTTTTTGCTGTATTTCTACAGGTGTGTTCCATTTCCCTAACGAGGAGGCGGCAGAGATTGCCGTGAACACCGTGAGAGGTTGGCAGGAAACGCATGGGAATGCTATGGAACGCATTATTTTTAATGTGTTTAAGGATGAAGATAAAAAGTGTTATGAAACCCTCATGCGGTAAAGACTGCTATATAAAAGTATGGATATCGATGACTTAGAGAAAGTGGCGAAGCGTTGTGGGTTTCAGTAGCATGCTTCGTCATTTCTTGCGTATAACTACATGAAACGGTGTTCAGTCAGACTTAAATTTGATATATTTAAAGGCGAGATAGAATCCCGTATTTCTCAGATTAAGAGGTAAAGCAGGTGACGGCATGGAAGGAA
>OBWK01000279.1_pt1 | contig 33012 bp, 34 predicted proteins | sample 1495251 | NCBI WGS metagenome assembly OBWK01 (sample SAMEA2580065, study PRJEB22360) | human gut metagenome | biome: human gut; feature: human-associated habitat; material: faeces | place: Denmark | collected 2008/2010 | reverse complement strand
TCAATATATTGTTTAAATAAGATTGTGCTTTGTCTTTATCTAAACACTCCCATAAATAGAAAGCTATATTGAAGCCGCTCATATCAATAATCACCTCAGCTTGAGTAATCTCATTGATTTTTGAAATATAAATTTCTTCTATATTATTTAAGTAATGCAAACTAATAAGTTGTTTATCTATATTTTCCTCTTTCCCTGCGAGCCTTCCATGAGATATTTCTATTTTATTGATAAAAGAAGCTAACGTTCCTAGTTGCTCTTTATTTATATTTTCTAATACATTTTTAATTAAACTATATCGTTCACTTTCATCGTTGATTCTACTCATAATATCAAAAGTAAGGAATTCTGCTTTAGTATAGGCTGATAACCTAAAAAATCCGCTATTATTAGAGAATGTGTATAGTTGATTTAATATTACAGATGATAATAACCCTAACCGATCATAAGGAATAGTATCAACTAATGACCTTAATTCATCTATAAAATATTCAATATTCCCATCATTATTAATTTGAGTGATTGTAGTAATTAAATCATTTAACGCCATTTTATTTATACAATCATTAATTACATATCTTGTAACTGGAATCGCTCTCAAGTCAAACATAAAATATGAATCAAATCGTTCTTCTTGTGCTATTCTTAGAGACTCTTTAATATTTGATGATAGATGTCCAGAATTATTAAAACCCATTTCATTTGCAAATACTGGAAATAATGTTGTGAGAAACTTTATCGCTATATCTGCATTTATACCTATATTTTTTAATTCATTAACAATATATTCTCGATAACCTTTTTTTTCCATAGACACAAATAATGAGCTATAATTTGCCGTGCTACAAAGTAAATCTTTATTACTACCAATCCACTGATATAATTGAGGTTCTAAAACTTCAATAGTAGTAAGAGCCACCACATCTTCCAAAGAAGTCTCTGTACTTAATAATTTATATCTAAATTGAAATGTATTTATAACTCGATTTACATCTCTTAATGTCTTAATGTATGGTTCTATACAATTTATAAATATTTCACTCCAATAATATTTATTAATGTTAACATTATCATCAGAAATATCATTGACTGTATCATCAAGTTTTGCTAAAAATATCTCTTTCAACTTTGGCTTCATAAGTACTGGTATTTCAAATGGAATCTGTACAATTTTTTCTAAATATTCTGCCCCATCAATATCATGTACACTTTCTAAAGCTCTACATACAACATCTCTATCCATAGACAAGACATATATTATATTAGGAAAATTACCAACTTGTTTAACTAGTTGAAAAATATCTCTAATCTGTATATTGGTTAAACGATCAATATCATCTATAATCACAATAATTTTTTGATTAGTATCACCTAAAACGGACACTAAGTTTTCTTTAGTTTTATCTATATCTACATCTTTTGCTAATTCAGCACCTTGAGCTTTAGCTATCGTCTTTAATATGGTTGCTAAGCCAGATCCAACCATAGGAAACAAAGTTAAAGCATCTAAAGCATCTGAATAATCAGTTAATGCTTTTCCTATCTTCTTTCTTACTTCTTCATATTTGTCCATATTAAGTTTATTTTTTAATACTCTAAAAAATAGACTTATTAGATTATCTTTATCAGTATAATTCCAAGGAGAAAAGTTTACAATAATAGGCTTCTCTTCATCATTTTCAGACAAATAATTTATTTCATTTACAACCATATTCAAAATAGATGTCTTGCCAGTGCCCCATTTACCAAATACTCCTATAACTAGCCCATCTTTTCCATCATATTTGTATATTGCTTCCCCTAACTGTTTAGAGAATGTTGTTCTCCCTAGTAAATCCTGTTCTGAAGATTCAATTGGTTTATCTGAGTTGTAATTCATAATTCCCCCATAGTAAAACTACAATCCTACACCATACAAATATACCGACTTAAACAATACTAACACTCAAGCCAATTTAAACTGATTACTATTATTATATCACTGACAAATAGATATTATTCACCATATGGTAACCATTATCAAACTAAAAGTAATTCTAACTATCCATACAAGAATATAAATTGAAAGAGGCTACTCATTGATAGTATCTTAATATTATATTCTTAGATTAGAACGTGCGTTTTATGTCTACGCCTACTAGGTATGCTGTTTTATCTTTTTTTCAGTCATGTTGTGAAGTCTAGATACGCCTACCTTCGCAACTAAGGACCAATCGCTAGATAATTTACGGCTGTGATCAACCCAAACGTTAAGAGCTTTTGCATTTGTATTGAGTTCGCGGTTTAAACGCAAGTACTCCACGTTGAAGCCTGTTAAGTTTGCTTTTTTTATCCCAGTGACCAAGGCGAGCATATAAGCGATTACTGCTGTTGCCCATGCAGTCGCCCATGATATTGCCTTTGTGTACATAACCATCGTTATAGGACCAGTGAGCATACCACCGGTTACTTGTTCTACCGCCTTCTAAGCGAAGGTTCCAGTCGTCGTGGTTGCCAAGTTTTGGCAAGTACAAGCCTGCAGTCCAAGCGATTTTAAATGAACTTGGAATAAAGCCAAGGCCTGTAGCTTGGTCTTCACCAGTTTGGATGGTTCACGTCGTTGCGATCATCAGACAATTTCGCATATACGAAGGTCGGCTTAATGGAACGCAAGAAGCGGAACGTGCCGCCTACTCTTACAGGGTTAATAGTCGTTACTTTCACACCTTTTAAAGCATTCATATTGTTAGAAAGATTGAGGGATGATTGATGCATCGGGCCCCACCAAAGCTCATCTTTACTAGCTTGTACCTCTACGGCACCGATATGTGTTTTCACGTAGCCGTTTACGAGTCGTGCACTGTTATCGCTAGCAAATAGATCAGCGCACGGTGTAATCGCGTAGGCTACACGGTTGTCCGCCGTACCACAAATGTGCATTTCACCGTGTCGCGATTGTATTTATAACCATTGTTATTGCTATTCAATGGTTGATGCGTGCTCGCCGTACGAACCCAACCACCACGATTTCGGTTGTACTCTGGAGAATTCGTAGATGTCACAGATACAATAGCAGAGTCGACTACTACTTTGGACTCTTGTTTTTCTGTTGCCAAAGTTTGGATATCATCGGCATACTCCGTTTCAAGATTTTAAAGCATAAATTGAACGAATTGTGGCGTATTAGCATCCACTTTACCATTCGCTTCTTGTACCCATTCAGCCACTTGTAAACTGCTGTAAAGCCTGGATGTTGGCAATGTACCGATATAGCCTTGAGCATGCAAGGAATCGATCATGTCATATGTTGTAGAATTTAAATTTACATTTGGTGATACAATTTGTGCGCCATAAACTGGAGCGATAGCCATTGCCATAACAGCGCTTGTAACTAATAATTCAACACGTTTCACCCGATAACTCTCCTCAGTGTAATAAAAATTGTACGATTAAAACATACTATATCTCTCAAAAATAATAGTAATAGTATTAGATAGAAACTACTTTCACAGATATCAGAATATTAACTCTCTTGAGCCAAGTAATCCATGAACAGTTGATAGCCTTCTTTCATATTAATTTGAGGCGCCCAGCCCAACGCTTGGAGCTTGTCCGCCGTTAAATAATACTTCACAGTTGGCGCATAGCCATAGTTATTCGTTTCTGGAATGTCGATCACTACGGAAATGCGTCCCCCTACGACCTCATGAGTCACGAGTTTTGCAATGTCATAAATGCTTCTCGTTTCCTTAGCATTGCATATATTATACGCTTCTCCCGGTGCGCCAGCTTTCAGCAATACTAAAATACCCGTTAAGGCATCGGTGAGGTAACAGAAATTCGATAAAGACTCGCCTTTTGTGTGCAAAACGATATCTTTGTTTTGCAGAGCGCTCTTCGCAAATTGAATCGATACACGATTATCCTCACCAGATACGCCAGGGCCAAAGGTTTGTGCCAAACGAGCAATGGTCACGTTCACCCCGTATTCCTTGGCATAAGCATAACAGTAACATTCGCAGGCGCGCTTGCCTTCCGAATAAGAACTGCGCGTATCCAGATGATTGATATACCCCAAATCATCTTCGGTCATTGTTTGGTAATCCTCGTATTGGATGCCGTATTGCTCCATAGAGGACAAATAGACCATATTCTTGATGCTTTGTGCTTTTGAAAGCTCCAAGCATTCCACCGTTTGATTGATGGATGTATGCAAGGTTTCTACAGGATTGCTGATAAAGAACTTGGACTGCGTTGGTGATGCGGTATGAACAATATAGTCGATAGGCTCAGCAATATCCTTTACGTTTACGTTCGTAATGGTAAAAGTATCTCTTCTAAAGCCTTCAAAAACAGTTTCTGCTTTTTCTATATTGCGCACGCGACCGATTACACGGATATTTGTATGTAATACATCATTAGCAGTCATAATGGACTTGATGAGCATAGATCCTATCAAGCCAGTAGCACCAGTAATCAACATAGTGCGACCACTAAAGAAGGAAAACAAATCCTTGTTGCTATTGACGGTCCGCATCAACTCGTCTTGTAGTACTCTGTTCATTATCTATCCTCTAAGTAACTATAAACCAATAACATTCATACTATCTTGTACATCTAAATAGGCTTTAAATGTGTAGAAGTCAATTGGCGTTGTAATCTTAATGTTCGCAGACAAGCCCTCTACTAGATATAAGGTGTGCCCAAAGTGCTGCATCATGGACGCAGAATCGATAAATTCTAATTTTTCTTCATTCGCCTTTAGATGAGCCTTATGAATATCGCCTAAGAAGAAGCACTGCGGTGCCTTGGCAATTACGCATTGTGAGCGATCTAGAATTGTACCTGCCGTACGAGGCTCATCCCCTTTTACTAAAGTAGTTTCCGTAGACGGTGCTATGGTAATAGCATTACCATGATGAAGCACGCAAGAAATGCACTCTTCAATCATTGTTTGATTGATGACCGGTCTAACCCCATCATGCAAGAGCACTACAGTCTCATCATCGAATAGTCTGCGACATTCTTCCAAACCAAGGAAGATAGACTCCTGACCTGTACTACCACCAGGAATGATGGATACAACCTTTGTTAGACCAAACTTAGCCACCAAGGACTCCACTTGAGGAATCCCCGATGCTAAGGATACTACAATAATCTTGTCAATATTAGGCGCATATTGGAAATGCTCCAACGTATGAACAATAATTGGCTTTTGATTGACTAGCAAAAATTGTTTTGGAATACCGGACGAACTCATGCGTTGTCCCGTACCACCTGCAAAAATGATAGCTACATTCATGGTAATACTCTCCTTCCGTTTTCACTAAAATTAGTTAGTTACATTATGAATGTGTATAAGCAAGCGCCTACCAATGCCATTAGTAACTTACGTTTATTCATGTTTATCTCCTTAGTATTACCTTTTCTTTAATCTTAACTTCACTAAAACTGCATCACTTAGCTGCTTCTCATAAGCGTTAAAGTTAATCACTCGTTGAAGCCCGAAATAAATAAAAGCGTATACTAACATACTAATAATCAGAATATAAATGGATTTGTTTACATCAATATAAGGAATAATATATAAGCCCGCTGCTGTTACTACGATAGTAACGAGAGACAAGCGGAAAATTTCTTTCCAGAAATGAATGATATTCAGCTTCATCGTCCGTTGGTAGTACACATTCATGATGAGACCATTCCCTAGCACCATGGAAAGACCGGTAGCCGCCGCACCACCGACGATGCCGTACGCATCAATCCAGAAGTATGCAAGCACTACGTTTAAGGTACCAACGAGAACATACACTACAGCGCGCACATGATATACATTGCGAGCCTGCATGATAGCAAGACCTACGTTCTGGATTAAGTCAATAGTAAATGGTGCGATGATGAGCAAGGTAATGATATATACCAAGTCAAAACTGTCGCCAACCCAGTAATGAAGGAAGCTATGTCCAAATACGATAAATCCGCTGAGAATTAAGGACAATAAATAAAACTGTAATCGCCCTATTTTAAGGAATAAGCTTTGGAACTCTTCGTCGCTACAACGGTTCGTAACCATAGCTGTAATCTTCGGTAACAAAGTACTAGAGATCGCTAGTGAAATATTCATATAGTTAATATAAATCTGACTCGCAATGGCGTAAATCGCAACAGATTCAGTGCCCATTTTCATGCCTAAAAGGAGCTGATTACTTTGCCAAAATACTTGGTCCACGATAGCTTCTACAAACATACTAAGGGATAGGTTGCGCATGGCGAGGATAATTTCATTATCCCAGCCGCGGTATACCAATTGAGTACCTAGTTTATTGTGGCAATATAGAACTTTCACAATAACGAGCACCACATTAAAAATGGTTTGTACTAACACAACACTCAACGCCGATGGATAAATCATAATCATACCGATAATCGCAAAGGGTTGTAGCAAGATTTGTAGTAAACTAACGGAACGATGGAATATGAAGCGCTCCTCGGAAATGATAACCGCATCAAAGACCTTAGATGCGAAGAGCACCAATAAGTTCAATAAGAGCAATAGAAAAATGTTTTGAGCTCTACCAATCATAGATGGCTCTAAGGTAGCCCCAAAGATATATGGAATACTGAAATAGAATATGAGACCTATGAGACTAAGGAGTATCCCAATACCTACGTAGAGGATGAGAGCCATCGTTAAAAGTTTATCGCTCTTCTCTTGGTCTTGTAAGGTCTTATATTTTACTAAAAATCGGGTAATCGTTGCAGATAACCCGAAGTCTAATACGTTGAAATAAGCAATAATGGATCCGAGCAAGCGATATAAACCGAACTCAGCAACGCCAATAAAGGACAGTAGAATTGGTACATAAGCTAAGTTAACGATCGTATTACCTAGCAAAAGCGCATAGGACAACAAGGTTCCAATCTTTCGCTGTGTAGAAACATACTGAGACATATAACCTCTCCTCTTCTACCGATCAAACATCTTAAAGTTAAATTGATACTCAATATTCATACTCGATGGATATGGGTTACGCCAACTAGCATTATAGTCATGAGGAATCTCCTTTATGATAGCTATAAAAGTGACTATATAAAAGAGTAATAATACATATCCCCATTTAAAATTGTATATCTTATCTTTAACCTGCAATAAAAAAGTAGAATTTAGATATCGTATTACAAAAGGTATTATAAGAATCATAAAACACTCAAAATATCGTGCCAAGCGTGTAATTGGAGCAGAGAAGGAAAATAAAAGATGTATTAAAATACCTATAAACCATAGAATTATTATTGACTTCAACTCTGGATTCATTTGTAAAATAGCAATTCTTGAAATCAAAAATAAGCCGAATTGATAAAACATAAATAACCCCGTCGTATTAATCGAATCTACATCAGAGACATAGCTTAAATATCGTCATTCTACCTGTAACAAACTTAAAATACTAGATAAAAAAGATAGCAAAATATTAAGTTTAAGAATAACAAAAATCAGAATAAATATAACTGTATATTTATACCAAAATATACATTGCAAGGTACTAGATAAAAGAAAACTGCAATTATTGTACTATAATCAATTGCAACGGCTATGCCTAATACTAATAAATATTTAATTAAATTACGCTCTAAACAGTAACGATATCCCCAAAAATAAGAGCTAAACTAAGACCTCGTCTGATACCATTCAACGAGAAAGAATATTGCAAATAGAAAAATAGTGTAACTATTAATATTTGAGTCTCCGTATCTTTTGTGTAATACTTAATAGCATTCCATAAAATCAACATAATTGGAATCTCATAAGCAATGAACAGCATTTGATATGAAAACTTAAAATATCGGAGTATTTCTGCTAAATATAAAAAAGAGGATTCAGGATATAAATCATCCATTTTGACTGTATTAAATAGCACTATATACCAATCATAGTCAGCACCGATTTCATATCTGAACATACCAAAGAATGTTAAGACACACAATCCAATACAGAGTCACCAGCTGAAATGCCAGCTAAAGATAAAAGTGCTACGTTATTAGACAAAGGACCTACTAAAGCATTTTGAGGCTTCACTTGAATCATCACACTAGACTGGTATTGCTTTGGCAACAAGAACACTAATAAAAGAAATAGTACAAAAATGCCTCCCATTAAAATAAGGAGTAATTTCTTATACTCTTTAATAATATCCTTTATAAGCTGATAGGAAATAACTTTCGGTACTATACTAATCCTTTCTTTGGTAATACTTTAATAGTTTAATTAATTATGTCTATATTTATATCGATAATAAATAATTACTATCCAGTATTGCTTCATCAAAAGTAAATAGATAATCAATTGCTTTTTTAAGCCTAAGCTTTTATCTATTACTAGTGGATGTAGCTGAGTAATTCTTTTAATACGTCTATAATACGAAATCACACTCGAATCATCTTCAAGCTTTGTATACTTATTAAGCAACCCTATTACTTGATGTGTGTAAATCGTATTGTAATTATTTGGACAATAAGCTCTCAAGAATTCATATTCTGTATTCATTTTGAGCAAATCATCAGAAAAGGTCTTTTCTGTATATAAGTTACTCAATGATATTTTCATATTATAGTGAAAATATTGATATAGACTTTCTTCTATTTTATAGGATATAACGTATCTATAATAAGAGAAATTAAAAACTTGGTCCTCTGCAACAGATAAATTTTCATCAAATCGTAAATGATGCTCATCGATAATATCTTTTCGATATAACTTAGCAACAGGTCCTCGCAACCAATCGATTAAATTATAATACTGTTCTGATAAGTTACCTTGTAAAGGGGCCTTATGCTTACGCAACTCCTTTTTGTATATGCTCCCCCGTTCATCTGTATACACATCTTCAATAGAACCAATAATAAGATCTGCATCTTGGCTTGTATTGATAAAAGCTTCTACATATTTCTCAGAAATCATATCATCACTATCAATAAAGATGATATAATCCCCATGCGCTTCCTCTAAACCTCTATTACGAGCCGTACTAACACCGCCATTTTCTTTATGAATGACGCGTATCTTTTCGCTCTTTTGTAAAAGCTCATCACATAGCTCCGATGAGCCATCAGTGCTACCGTCATCAATCAACAACAGCTCAAACTGTTTATAGCTTTGATTCAGGATAGATGTTACACAACACACTAAATGTGCTTTAGAGTTATATACGGGAACAATTATACTAATTAGAGATTTTTTCATAGTTTAAATATCCTCTAATATCAAACATAACTAATTATCTATAATATATCTCTAATCTATGTCGATATAAACATTCATATCATGTGTTTTCCGTTTATCCTCTGGCGGTAGTGTCATATAGTCGCCATAAAGATTCGTTAAATATTCTTTCCAACAAGAAAACGTAGGGAATTGACGTTTCTCAAATTCAACTAAAGTTGGTACTTTGTATTCAGATAATTTCATCCGTTCACCCGCACCATATAGACCATTAGTAATGCCACCTACATATGGAGTACTACCATACGTATATTCAATAGCCACTCGTTCAATATTGTTAATACAACGCTCTTTACCATATAAACAAGCTAATGGCTTTAGAATATACTTCATATACTTTCTAAAAGGACTTGTTCCTTCGCCTAATACAGAATCCGCAAGTAATAAAATATGACGATAAAAGTCACACTTCTTATAGATTTCTTTTACTTTATCAAGACTTTCAGGTAATCCATCTACTGGAAATATATCAATCCATAAATGATCATATCTATCTGAAGTATCATATTTACTATGAATATCTGTAGCAGGATCAACAACCTTAGTAAATGGTGAACTCAAAGTACCTAATCGATTTGAAAGTATCTTGTACTGAGTTTCAGTTGTATTATATAGTCCTATAAATCGTTCGTAATCAGGACGTGGCATACAAATATCAATATCATCATCCCAAGGAATAAAACCTTTATGCCGAATAGCACCAAGAAGAGTTCCCCCACAAAGATAATAACGGATATTATTTTTTTCACAAAAATCACTAACATTATCCAATATCGCTAATTCACGATCTTTAATTTGATCTAATGTTAGTTGAATTCTCTTCATACTTTATGCTCTCCCTAAAAATTTACGTTTTAAAAATAGTCCGCCCTTTTTAATCCAATTTTGTGGCTCCATAAAGGACAGATTTTGCTCTTTATAGTTAATATGATTTGCCTCAATCCATACATCGAGAAGAATTTCACTAACAAAACCATAAATACGAACTTCATATGTATCATATTCTGAAATATCAACACGATTTTCTATTTCTCCTAATATGGAGAACATCCACTCGCAATATTACCCAAATAGATCGCGACGCATGACGAACATGTTAAACATATGCGCCCAGGTACGATTACAAACCTTTGTGAAAGCAGCACTATATTCAAGATACCGCTCAGCAATAATTTGCATTTTTTGAAGATATATAATCTCCCGTATGATCACCCATATAGCCAATATCCGCCTTGCCTTCTCGGCCTACATGGATTGGCATATAGACAGGATCTTCTGGAATCCAATAATCAATATGTAATACCATGTCGCTTTCACTAAATAATAAAAGTAAACGCAAATTATAGGCCGATACAATGCCGCAAATAACGGAAATATAATCAACAGCTGTCATTAACAACTTAACAATAATATTAGACTTAATATATTTACTTTCCATCTATACTCCCTCATAACTAGCTAAACCAGTTTTTAAAATCATACTAACTTCCCATTTATTAAATACAATAAACAATATAATATATTAAACACAACACTAAACTAAGAGGTTACAATTAATGAAAAAAGCGATTGGTTTTATAATTATCGTCTTAATTATTACTTTTATATGGAGTAATTCTTATCAAAATAGCACGAATTCCTATAAGCTCAGTATGTTCTTTACTACAAATATACAACCCCTATTGATCTTGGATTCCATCCAAAGCTAAATATTATGGATACTTATGTCCGCAAACTTGCCCATCTTACAGAGTTTATGGCACTAGGTGGCAGCATTTACTATATGTTCAACCAAGTTTTCAAAACACATACTGCCCAAAAAAGCATCCTACTAGCCATTTGCATCGCTTCATTAGACGAAGTCATTCAAATATATACACCAGGTAGAATAGCAACAATTGGCGATGTTTTACTCGATACTGTAGGCTCCATAATTGGAATTTTAATCATGAAGGGTCTTCTCAAACTATTTCACTAAGTTGCCTATCCTAGAACTAATCTCACTATTCTAAAATAAAACGCTCATTTATTTCTCAAGTTTAAACGCTCTTATACTAGTTACCTTCGATATAAGATAACACTCTCATTATTTCTACTTATAAAAAAAGATTGTTTTCTCAACAAAACATTAAGAAAACAACCTTCTTTCTTCACATAATGATAATAGATTCCCTAAACTCTATAACATTAATTTTACTATATTCTCATATAATTTTCATATAAACTATTTATAAAATGTTACATTTTTTCCTCATTAAACAGCTTATATATTGGTACCTCTAATCATACAGCTCAACATACTAAATTCTGTATTATTAATAATCTAACCACCCACGGAATTTATGAGATGTACCATCGTTGGAATCTAAATTCTCTAAGTACACATAAGAGTTTTTTATATCTACTTTAATACCTAAAGACTTTTTCTTAGATTTTGCAACATTAATAGTAAGACCTAATACGTTAACAATTTTAAAAAAGCGCTCTGTAGAAGTAAGTTCCTCTAACTCATTATCGGCATCAGCAATTATACGTAGCTTATAAAATTTAGAATTACCATACATTTTAAAAGTAAAGATGGCTTGTTTAGATGTTGCATCAAAATCAACTTTATACTTTTCGATGGCACCATCTAAAGAAGTATATGTATCATTATCAGCTGTATCTACGATTAAATTCATGACCAAATCCATTGGATTGTTCACCAACATAAAAGTGGTACTCATATTTTCGCCCTTAATATTTATCAAATCCAAATTATACTAACCCCAAACGTTAATACTAGATATTCAATAACTCCGATATTGATAGTATACATAATAATTATAAAATTTCTATAGTTAAGTTATAAAATTTTCATGATTTCTTCATTTATAACCATATGTAATTATTTGATTTTCTGTAGTCCCATTTATAGCTACCACACAATATGATAACCAACCATCCCAAATGCCTATTTCCTGATTTATTTTTAAAGTTTGCGTGTTTATTAAACATCATTAGTACATTGTTACCTTTTAACTATCCTAAACCACTAATTTGGTAGAATTAATACTAGCATATACATATTAGCTGCCATAACCGCATGCTTCCTGTTAGTTTTATAATACATGTGGTTTCTAACACAACATATCTATTGGTTTAGTTCGTTGATTAGTGACTGTTAGTTCCATTTCTTTTGACACTACATCGTATGAACAATGAGTAGCAATATAATCGGAAGCTGATTTTCCCATCGATTCTCGTAACAATCTCTTATCAAATAGTTCTGAAATGCATTTCACATATTGTTCTACATCATGAACAGGAACACGATACCATGTTATATCATCAAAAATTAAATCATCATTACCACCAATATTTGAATTTACAGTTGCCAATCCACTACTCATGGCTTCTAGTAAGGATGTTGGTAAGCCCTCATGTTCAGAAAGAAAAATATATACATCAGATATGGCATGATATTCTGCTACGTTATCAACTTCTCCTGTAATAATAATCGAATCATTACAGTCATGACTTACACGACGAGCTTCATCAAGTAGTGTATTTTCACCACCACCAACAATATAAAATTTAGCATTAGGATATAAGGAATGTAATCGTTTCCACACCTCAAGTGCTAATAAAATTCCTTTATTTTTAGCAACGCGGGCACAAAATAATAATACTGGTATATTTTTATTTAATCCTACTGCTAATTTATGATTTTCTTTATTTATAGGTGTTACATAAGGATATAAATTAGTATTAATACCATGTGGGATGATGGATATTTTATCAACATCTATATGAGCATCTGTTATAAAACTATCACGAATTTCATGCGTTGTGGCAATATAATGATTACACGATCCAAAAAGTCTATTTCTAAAGGATTCTGTACTATTAAATAGTTCTGCTTTACCCGTTAGAGCAAGGGTTACTGGCTTTCCTGTTATTTTAGCAATCAAAAAACAGCCCATACAGCAAACTTAGGTCGACCGATGATATAATATGCATCTGTATGACGATGTGTTGTCATGAGACGAATAATAATTTCTAACCATCTAACACCACCATGTAAACGGACTAAATCTATACAGTCATCATACAATTCTCTAGCTTTTGTAAACCAATATTTCTTTTTTGCCATTATAGTTACATTATGACCCATACGAATTAATTCTCTTGCATGATTCAAACCATGACGTTCTCCACCATTTTGATTTGGCATACCAGATTTATCAAATTTTTTACCTACTGCAAAATCTTTTATTAATAATACTATGTTCATAGTACACTCCATTTATTATTTATCAAAAAAGGGCCTCATTTGTAATCTAACTGTTTTATATTGCTTCTTTCGTTTCTTATGATTGATATAATATGATAACTTTTCACGTAACCACCATAAACCATATCCAATCCAGGCAACACAAGACTTATTATAATACATAAGGGTGGAATAAATAGCAGAATCATCAACCAGTTCACATCGTAACTGCATGCTAGAATGTGTACTTATAAACAATTGAATATCATGTCCATCTATTTCCATTCCATTACAATACCATTTCAACTGAGGATTATCTACCTGTAATACGGTTCCTGATATAGAGTTGCCACAATATACTTCTATTATAGTCTGAGACTCACCACTATAATGAGACCATTCATATGCAAAATGTCCATCTATCATAATTTGTAAATACCTACTACGCTCTATAGCATCAGATAAACTATAGGTATTAACTTTCACAGGTCCTCGATACCAAAATACTTGATCACTATTAATAATTCTCATACTACGCATATACGCAGCTTGTGAAATATGAAATCCTAATGCGATATATAAAGGATTAGATATCATATGACGTTGTTGGCAACTAGCAGGTATAGGCAGTCTAATTCTATCATTCCAATTTAGATTATTACTGGGTGTCGTTTGATGAGAATCTAAAACTAAAGGATTCATTTTTGTGGAATATAAATGAGGTGAAAACCAATCATCAATCGATTTATAAGCAGTCCCATACGCAAATCCTGTATACAATTTAATCTTAGAACCTTTCTGCCATAACGCTTGCATTACTTCAAGAACACCTGTTTCACACTGTCTATGATCTCTATGAGAATCAAATCCTGTACTAATAATACAATTAGGATTTACAACTGTAATCAATTTTTTTATATCTTCTATCAATGTATGCCAAGAGACATGACGTCCTCGATAATAAATACTAGAATCATTAATGCCTCTATTATCCTTATAACATTGCTCATATACAGACATATCAGCTGAACCACAATCTGGATAATTTAAGAAATGTACATTACAACTTGGAATACCTAAATAATTGGCAGCATGTAATGCTTCACAATTCCGTAATGGTACTTCGTAATCCCAATCTCCATTTGTCATATACGCAATATGAACATGTACACCTTCTTCAATAGCGCCAACAATAGTAGCACCAGCCGTATTAATTTCATCATCCTGATGAGGCACAATAACTAATAACGTATCGCCCCCAAAAAATTTTCGATACGAAAAACTATTCATGTTAATATCCTCTAACAAAGTAATACCTCTAATCTATATTCTTTACTTTACTAAGACTCGCAACAACAATACCTAAAAATCCAAATAATATAGGCATAGCATATTTATTTACAATACCCGAATCGACTTGACCATGAATGGTAGTTGATATAAATGCCCATAAAAAAGAAGGTAATAAACAACTTTCTGGGTCTTTATTAAACTCTTTAATTATATATACAAATAGCCCTATTGTAAAAATAAGATAGCCAATACCTCCAACTACACCTGTAGTAGAAAAGAAGTAGGCTATATTATTATGTGGCATAGAAAGCTCTCTTTCTTTGGCTTTATCAAATATATAATGATTTTGATACATATATTGCCAATTAGACCAATCGACCCCTAACATAGGATAGTCTTGCCACATATTATAAGATGATTTCCACAATAGAATACGTTCTCTATCATATGATCTCGATAATGATTTTATCTTATCATCTGTATGTATACTTGAATTATTATCAATACTCATGGTTTGTAATGGCTTTGATTCTAATATTTGATGTTTAACAATCGTATTAATACTGTAGAATCCCAATCCAATACATATTACCGATAATACTACTATCAAAAGACGATAATTAAACGTTCTCAAGGATTTGATTCCATAAAAAAGAGCTACCATACAACCACCAACACATAATCCTAACGTAGCCCCTCGTGGTTGTGCCCCTAGAAACGGTATAACACTAACAATGATAGTAATAATTTGAAATATTAGGGAATATTTATAACAAATTTTTTTCTGATTTCCATTTATATGTACTCCATATACATACCATAATGGCTATGGGTAAAGCAAATTCAACAATTTGACCAAAATCATTAGGATTAACAAATGTACTTGTAATTCTATCATCTTTAATTATATGGCCTATAAATATGGATTGTATCTGTAACCATCCTTTAATGGATAATGCTATTAATGCTAAACTACTCCCTGTAAAAAAGGCTAATTCTGATTTATCTTTTATATATCCAAAAAATAGGGGAATACATGGTAATGCCCAATATATATATTTCCATATGTCATGAATATTAGGGCCACCATGATAATAGGCTGATATAAGTAACGTTAAAAAAAATATGCCTCCTATCAATAACACTTTTTTTGGAATAGCCCCAATACGTTTAAAGTTACGATATTTCCAATAGTATACAATTTCGCCTACTATTAATAAGGCCAGTGAAATACTATATCCTACATTCGAACTACTAAGCAATAAAAAAATGAATACATCCCTAATAAAATAGATACTATTATATCTATTTTAAATACCCCACTATTATTCATTAATACTCCCTTATGTTTTCTATTTTATAAACGGCAATTGTTTATCTTTATCTGATAATATAGGATTTTCTATTCCCCATTCAACACCAATTGTAGGATCATTCCAACGATAGCCACCTTTAGCTTCAACATGGTAATAATTATCTGCTTTATAAAGAAACTCTACATCTAGTGTCAATGTGACAAACCCATGACCAAAACCACGGGGTATCAATAATTGTCGTTTATTATCTGCAGATAGTTCTACTGAAATCCATTGTAAATATGTGCTACTATTCGCTCGTAAATCAACAGCCACATCTAACACAGCACCTCGAACACATCGAACTAATTTAGCTTGTGCCAATTCACCTGCTTAGAGTTGAGTAAATTAAATTCATTTCTAGTAGGAGAAACATAATTAATATGATATGTTTCAAGTAATTTAATAACGTCAATGCCTAATTGTCCCGTGCCACCTGTAACTAATATCTTTGTTTTTTTTCGTTTATCAGAAAGTGTATCTTTAATGTATTGAGCTATTTCTTGCATAACGGCCGCCACTAATCTTCATGATTTAAAAACCACTGTATCGTTTGAGCAATACCTTCTTCAAACGACATTTCTGAAACCCAGCCTAATTCAGTAGTAATCTTAGTTGGGTCTATAGCATACCGCAAATCATGCCCCGGTCTATCCGTAACATACGAGATGAGGGATTCCGGCTTACCAAGTATTGATAGAATCGTCTTAACAACTGTCAAATTGTCTCGTTCATTATATCCACCTATATTATAGATTTCTCCAACTGTACCTTTACGTATAATTAAATCAATAGCCTTACAATGGTCTAATACATATAGTCAATCACGTACATTAGACCCATTTCCATATACTGGTAATTGTTTATCATGCAACGCATTGATAATCATAACAGGTATTAATTTTTCAGGAAAATGATATGGGCCATAATTATTAATAGTATAGTAAACCACTGCCAATAATGGAGCAGTGGATTTTTATGTCTAGAAACAACCTTAAAAATCTTGCTACCAGATGCTAAGATCTCATCGTCATAACAAATGGAATACTCCCCTGTGATGTTCACAAAATCATAATCAATTTTACTTTTATCAAGATGTCTAAATTGTTCTATCAAATATGTTTCTATGCCACCTAGATTACGAGTCATACCCACTTGTAACACACGCAATCCACGAGATTCTCGGTTTGTCATAATCGTGCTTCTTTCTAATTAGATTTGATCTTCGCAAATACACCTTTTAAACGATGGCGCACAAAGGAAATACACTCTGTGCAGGCTATAATTCCTAAATTGCATTTATATGTTAACAATCCAGACAATATACCAATAAGAGAGGCTCCGCCCTTCATATGAGGCTGCATGGCTTTATATACATCGTCTTGCCATAACTCTTGTAACCATTTGTATTTTCCATATAGCGAAGAAACAGCGCCCATACGCTCCAACGCAGAATACATGTACTTAACGTATAATACGCTCAACAATTGGTAACAGTACACATCATCAATGGTCGCATCAAGCATATATTGATGAATGGTTTGGACCTTCAAGCGATACATTTCGTAATACTTGGGCTCCCATTTCTTAGATAAACTCGTCTTATCTAAGTCAAGCATATAGTGATAATACACATAAGGAATGGTTCCCATAGACTCAGCATAAGTTAAATATTCAAAGGAGAACATAAAATCCTCCATAATATATTCAGCTGAAAATTGAATATGATGTTTTTCGATGATGGACCGTTTATAAAACCCATTCCACATATAACCAAAGAGCGGAATGTATTCCATTTCAAGAGCCATACGCAAGATAGTTGTAGCATCGTCAGATACGAAATCCGCAACGTCGTTTACCTTGTCTCGAAGGCTTTCACCATGCTCAATATAATGTTCTATAGCACCGTATTTCCAAAAATCTACATTTGGATGCTGGTTATATTTATCGAAAAAGGAGGAAAGAATATTTTCACCATAGTAATCATCGGAGTCCATAAAGGTTACGTATTCGCCGCGTGCAATGGACATACCATAATTGCGAGCATTAGATACGCCACCATTAGGAATATGACGAATAGTAAGGCACATATCAGGATAAGAACTAGCCAATGTGTCGAGTAGTTCCTTCGTCTTGTCCTTAGAACCATCGTTTACAATAATCAATTCATATAAGGATCTATCAACAGCCTGTGAATATACACTGTCTATAACTTGTTTAATTGTAGTTTCCGCATTATATGCTGCAACAATGATAGATAGTACTGGATTCACAACGATACCTAACCTTTACTATGTAAACCAAATTTGCGCAACACAAAGTAACTACCTTTTTTCAACCAGTTTTGAGGCTCCATGAAGGATACATTTTGTTCTTTATAATTAATGTTGTTTGCTTCAATCCATACGTCGAGCAAGATTTCGCTTACAAAACCATAAATACGTGCTTCGTATGTATCGTAATCGGAAATATCGACGCGATGTTCAATCTCTTCCAAGATAGAGAACATCCACTCGCAGTATTGATCAAATAGGTCACGACGCATAACAAACATATTGAACATATGCGCCCAGGTGCGATTGCAAACCTTTGTGAAAGCATCGCTATATTCAGGATATTTTTCAGCGATGATTTGCTCTGCTGCATCAAGGCCATCACTATGATGAGCATGATTATAATGAGAGCGATTAGATTCAATATAATATTTACGCTTATCAGCTACCACAACAGGATACTCTGAAAGTAATGTTTCCCATTCAGCACCAGTAAGGATTTGCTCCTTTTTCGCCTCTACAGAGCGAACCTCTTTGCGCGTAAAGTAACGTCTGTAATGAACGAGACCGATATAGTCTGCATCAAGATTTTTCCAAGCCCAATACAGACCTGTCAATTCGCAGTAATTTGCATTTTTTGAAGAAATATTATCTCCCGTATGATCCCCCGTATAACCAATATCTTCCTTGCCTTCTCGACCTACATGAATTGGCATGTACACGGAATCCTCTGGCATCCAATATTGCTTATGGGTGGCTACTAAAATCTTAATATTCACTAGTACTCTCCTACATGAGTAATGATTGTTAAACTTATACCTACGACAGAATCAGAGCTTATGCTAATTCCTTTTCTACTAATGATAAGGCGCTAGCAATAACCTTATCCATATCATAATATTTATATTCCCCTAAACGACCACCAAAGATAACATTGGAAATCGTTTCCGCTTTTTTAACATATTTTGTGTAAAGATCTAAATTCTTTACGTCATTAACTGGATAATAGGCCTCTTCGCCAATTTTCCAGTCTTTTGGATATTCTTTTGTTACATATGTAACAGGTTGTGTACCAAACTCAAAGTGTTTATGCTCGATGATGCGTGTATACGGAATATCTCTTTCTGTATAGTTCACAACGGCAACACCTTGATGATTTTCCTCTTCAAGGCGTTCAGTTTCAAAGTGAAGACCACGATATTCCAATATACCTTCAGAGTACTCAAAATACTCATCAATAGGACCTGTATAGATAATCTTATCTGCTAAGGCTTCATATTCATCGCGATGTTTAAGAAAATCTACACCTAGACGGACTTCAATGCCCTCTAACATGCGTTCAATCATCTTCGTATAACCGCCCATAGGAATGCCTTGGAAACGATCATTAAAGTAATTGTTATCATATGTATAACGCACAGGTAAACGTTTAATAATGAAAGCTGGCAATTCTGTACATTTACGGCCCCATTGTTTTTCTGTATACCCTTTGATGAGCTTTTCGTAAATATCTGTACCTACAAGGCTAATGGCTTGCTCTTCTAAGTTCTTTGGTTCACTTGTAATCGTTGCACGTTGTTTAGTAATGATGTCCTGTGCCTCTTTAGGAGTTCGAATATTCCACATTTTGGAGAAAGTATTCATATTAAAAGGCAAATTATACATTTCATCTTTATAATTCGCCACAGGACTATTTACATAGTGATTGAACTCAGCAAATTGATTCACATAATCCCACACATGCTTTAAAGATGTATGAAAAATATGGGCACCATACACGTGAATGTTAATATCGTCTTTGCTTTCACAATACAAATTACCTGCTATATGATTACGGCGGTCGATAACAAGTACAGATTTACCACGCTTGTACGCCTCATGGGCAAATACAGCACCGAATGGGCCTGCCCCAACTACTAAATAATCAAATTGTTTTTTCATATGTATATCCTTATTTTTTCATACCAAGACATAGCAATCGTGAATAATAATTTTTTCTTAAAATATAACCTATCAAAATAGATAGAATTATAGATGCTAAGAAGCAAACAATAAAAGCTTCATAATACAATCCTAATTTAGACCAAAGTACAATTCTAAATGGAATTTTAACGATATCACTAAAGATATAAACATCCATGGAGACTGTACCTAAAAAAACCAAAAGTGTTTTATATGAGCTAATTCTAAATGAAATTTGATTAGCTATATAATATGTAATAGTAATCCCAGATACTGCTGTTATAAGAGTAAGTATTTTAAACACATCAATATCATGGAGTAATGCATAATTACCTACACTAAAAATCACCATAGATGTAAAGACTATTCCTATAGATTTCATATAATCCAATAGCGCATATTTCTTTATATATAGGCCCAAAATATAGAAAAATTGAAAGTATAATATCTCTGATATCATTGGCATAAAGAAAATATTAATTTTTTCAGAAAAGATACCAATTATGAAAGAAATGATTAGCAAACCCCAATTTACACGTTTAACCAATAATCCAATAAGGATTGATATAAAGAATAAACAATATAAAAACCATAGTTCCCCATCAGGATTAATACCAATAAAAATTTTCCATATATCTTGTGGGTCTATTTGCTGACTTGCAAATTTTGATAAAGCTAATTTGAAGGGAAAATACAATAAACCAATAGTGAAATAAGGAACCATTAACCGTATACTTTTATCTTTTATAAATTTCTGGAAGCCCTCTTTCAAAGGTATATGCATAAAATAGCCTGCTACAAAGAAAAATACAGGCATATGGAAGCTATAAATTATAGTCCGCATCAAATATAAAGGATAACTAGCAATGCCACTAGCACTTGCTTGGTCTGGAACAGAATGTCCCAAAACAACAAGTAATATTGCAATCCCCTTCATAATATCAAAACTACTATCTCTCATAATACCGCCTAATAGGCCCCTTTCGATTTAACGACAGCCAACACCGTTTTCAAAAGATATACAATATCGATCCACACGGACCAGTTATGAACATACCAAGAATCCATCAATACACGTTCTTCATAGGTAGTATCGCTACGACCGCTAACTTGCCATACACCGGTAATACCTGGTGGTACAAGGTAAAAGTCGTTGATGTAGTCACCGTATTTTACAATTTCATCACGAACGATAGGACGAGGACCGACTAGGCTCATATCACCAATAAGAACATTCCACAATTGTGGCAATTCATCGAGACTTGTTTTACGAAGGAATTTTCCAATTCGAGTAACACGTGGATCATCCTTTAATTTGAAATCTCGTTCCCATTCTTCACGTGCTGCAGGATTTTCTTTCAAATAAATTTCCAATGCCTCTTGTGCATTCGGCACCATGGAGCGGAATTTATAGCATGGAAACTCTTTCCCATCTTGGCCAACACGCTTGTGACCAAATACGATTGGGCCTGGAGAATCTAGATAAATCAATATAGCTACAATAGCTAAGATTGGTAAAATCAAGATGCCTCCACATACAGTAGCTACAATATCAAAGATACGTTTCATAATACGGTTTGATTTTTTAGCTAAATTATTTTGTACACGTACAACTATGGCTTGTTCTTCCATCAATCCACGAGCACTAATATTACTAGCAGGAATCCCAAAAATATCAGGAACGAACGATACTTTACGTACTAATAATTGTAAATGGTTAATTAATTTAACTAATTGTTTTGATTCTAAACCTGGAGCACAAACGAGTACATTTTGTACACCTGTTTTTTGTATAACTTGCTCCACATCTATAAATCTACCTAAACAAGGAAGCGTAGTAGCTATACTTTCAGATTTAGGATTATCGTCTACAAAACCTATAATTTTATAATACGAAACAGGCATACGCTGTAACGATTTATTAACTAATTCCGCTGTTTTTCCAGCACCCACTAATAGTACAGGTATATACAAAATCTGAAGAGCATTTAAGATTTTATGAGATATAAATCTAAATACAGTAATAAATAGCATAATAAATATATAGCTAAATCCTACAAATAAGCGCGATACATCATTCGTTACATGTCCTGTATACATCAAAACAATAGCTGCAATGACACCAATTGTGACACTCCGAAATACAGTTTTAACTTTATCCCAATAGGGTTTATCTATCTGATAGGAACCATTCAAATATAAAGTTACTAAAAATACGATAGGTACAATGATAAAAGTATAGATACCTTCTAACTTAAAATGAGGGCTCACCTCAATCAATGATAAAGATATCCGCAAATGATAGGCGGATAAGAGTCCCAATATGATAGCTATATAATCAACAAATATAGTTACCAACATTGTAATAGCCAGTCTTACATTCTGATGTCTACATATTGTCATAGTATCCCCAAATAAAAAGAAGATTGTTCGCTTAATACACTCATTAAGTAAACAACCTTCTTTCTTCTACTAATAACTAACAATCTCACTAAATATTTATTAGTATCAGTATACTATAGATTCATATATTATTCATTTAAACAATTCTTAAAATCATTGTAATGTAAGGCTTTTTATATTATAGATTTATTCTTATCAATAATTTCATGGGATATTTTTAACTGGAGCATCGTTGCCATAACTATCCAGAAAATTTTAATACCCGATGAATTTCCCCATGTATAATCAATGGAACCAAATAAAAATATAAAGCTAATACACCCAAAGATAATACTTAAATCATAGGGATTATGATTTTTCAAATACATACGAAAAGATTTATACAGTACAAATATATTAAATACCAAAAATCCTAACAATCCCAATAGTCCAGATTCACTTGCTACTTGTAAAAAATTATTATGTGAATGTCCTAGCCCTTGTGTTTCTTCAGGTAATCTATATCGTTCTTCATACGTACGTTGCCATAACCCAGGACCTACACCTGCAACTATATGATCAATAATCATATGCTTATCGGCTTCCCACACATATAATCGACCAAGATTAGAACCATCGGTTGTAGTATTAAAGGTGGATTTAAAACGATTTACATAGTTATCATGCTGGCTCGCAACCCCTACAATCCCAATAGCAATACAACCTACTATGAATAAATATTTTATATTGGATAAACCATAACGCAATGTAATCAATAATCCATTAATTCCATTAAATAGCCATGTACCGCGACTTTGATTTCCCCACATACCAAACAACATAGATACAATAGAAAACAACGCAGATTTCCGAACCTTATCAGGTAAAGTTTTATCAAATACAGCTATCAAAGATATAGGGAATGCCAATGCTAATAACATAGCCAAGCCCATAACAGATCCGTTGAATAAACCACCAGAACGTCCATCATTAACACGAAATTCTAATAGCTGTTGAACAAAAGCTGTGATAGAATTAATTCCCATAAATAGGAAGAATGCTATTAATAAAGTATATAATTTAGATTTAGATTTAATACATAACAGTATGGGTAATACGATTAAACTTTTCCATACATATATATTAAAAAAGTACTTTAATGCCCTACCAATATCTTCACTACAAAATACAGATGGTAATAAACATAGCAACATAACACCATAAGCTATACCGTATTGTTTTATAGAGCTTGCTATACATAATTCTTTTCGCTTTATAAAACATGTACAAATTGTAATCAATAACAATAATCCATACACCACATTCCCAATGGCCACAGACATTCTGGTTATACACATCATAATAATTAGTAAAATAGTTAATACTAACTCATGTTTTTCTAATATCCACTGTTTCATGACTCTCCCCTAACAAATTCCCTATTTCATATACAGTTTCAAATTTTCTTGTACTTCCCCAGCATATTGATCTAATAAATCATAGCGTTTCCGATATTGGCTACGCTTTTGTGATTTAATTTCTTCAATCGGTTTACGATATTCCTCTAATGGAATGATATAGAATCTTTCATCTTGTGAAAGTTCTCCGCCACTTTCTTGCCACAAAGAATCTAGTTCCGCTACCTTAGCACGATGACCACGTACTAAATGAGTATTAGCATAAAATCCTTCATCAGATACAGCATAAATTGTTTCTACTCCACATCGTTGAGCAATCAATCTAAGCAAGTACATGATAAAGTTTTTTGGCCGATAGCCGAACATTTTTTTCGTAGCTGTTTTTGCATTGGCCAACCCATCTTTATATCCTTGAATAGTGCCAATCCACATAGCTTTTTCCCCATTAAACCCTTTGCCAAATCTAAAGTTAGCGTGGTATACCCCTTGAGATTCTAGAGTCAATAATAATGTTAATAAACCTTCTTTACGCTGTCCGGCACCATAATATAATTGAGCTTTCATCTTTAGCTCTTCAGATTGCCATACGATAATCCCTCGCTTGATACGGCTCACATCATCTAAGAAATTATTCTTATCGACAGAATACATAGACTGGATAGCTTCATCAGTAAATACCTTTTGTATGTAATCAAAATGATTAATGATAGCATCTAAGCGCTCATCCACTGTGGAATCTTTATAGAAAAAAATACGAGTCATCAATTCATATAAACCAATTTGACGGTGTAATAGCTCTGGATCTGGTTTGTAGTTAGCAAAATAGTTTTCTAAACGATTCATTTGCTGACGACGGCACATAGAACGAACGGTATGCAATACGACGCGACGTGTTTCTCTCCAACTACACTTACCATATATTTTTCGACCTTTTGCCCATTGATTTTGTATATACTTTAACACCTTATCACCTCAAATTACGAATTATCGTTACTATGGAATCTACCATCTTAGTAATCGTGAAAGTAGATTTAACACGTTTATATCCCTGTTCTACCATAAATACGCGAATTACATCATCCTGCATTAACTTTTGAATAGACTTAGCAATTACTTCACTATTAACCGCATCAATAAGAATACCTGATAAGCCATTCTCAATAATTTCTTCCTGTGCTCCTGATGTACTTGCTATAACAGGAACTTTACAATACATAGCCTCACATAATACAAGGCCAAATGCTTCTCGTACTTTTGATGGAGCCACTAGACAATCGATAAACCGATAAAAACGATTCATATCCTGCTGAAAACCAATATATTCCACATAGTCTTTCATATCATATTGCATAATATAATGATGCAATTCTTGAATATCATCATGAATACCATCACCACATATACGTAATCGAATATCACTATTATCACTATGTAGTATTTTAATAGCCTCTAATAACTCATATATACCCTTGTTTTCCGTAATACGACCCGCATATCCTACAATAAACTGCTTAGGTTCGTTATGTTTACTTTCAATAGTGGGAAAGCGATGTGTATTAATACCATTATAAACTAGATGATATTTATGAGAAATTATAGGTATAACCTGTGCATCATATACTTGTTTAGATACGCAAATAAAAGCATCTACATGAGATTGAATCCAACGATGGTAAATATCAGTTTTTGCCTGAACTATATTATGCTTATAAAAAATTAGTTTTGCACCTGTTAAACGTTTTAATGCCATACATAACAAAATATATTTACCGGAATGGCATTGAATAACATCAATACCATATTGGTTCATTTGTTTAACAATAGAACCAATAGATAAAAAACCTTTACACGAATAAAGATTAGCTGTAATGATTTCTGCTACTGACGTAAATCGGTCTTGTAGTTCCTGATTTGTTTCATCTACTAAAACAAAAGAGGGTATCTGCCGTCGATGTAGTTCGTCGCACATATCATATACATATTGCTCTCCGCCGCCCCATACTTTGGCGCCTACTACATTTAGTATCGACATAGATACCCTCCTTTAAATATATACTGTAATTAACTATATATATTTAATCATATATGTATTTATTTTTCATCTACTTTTTAGAAAATAGTATCTTTTCATGATTGATCAACCAAGTTGTTAGTAAAGTCCAATTACGTGCTTCATCAGCATGATTATCGATAGGTCGAACTTGTTCCACAGGCTCAGTTGAAGGCACATTACTTTCACCATAATCCATACGGACATCACCCATCATAGTATCAGTCATCCATTGATAAGGAGTTACTAAGGTTTCAGGCTGCTCCTCAAATAACGATGGAGTAATAGAATAATACTCAAATCCTTTAGGTGCAATAGCCTCGATAATCGTTGGCATAATGCTCATATGGGTACCTTTTTTAGTAACGATCATATTATCTTCTAACTCAGGATGTTGTAATAAACCAACCGTACAGAATGTATCACGCAACGTATAGTCACGATGAATTAACGATGTATTATTCAAAGAACCAAATAGATTAGAATGATCACCTGTCACCACAAAAAGACTGTCTGGGTAGGCATCTTTCATAGATTTAACGAAATTAAATGTAGCCTTATCACTATAACGATAAGTCGCTAATTCCTTGTTACGCGTTTTATTAGAGCGCAAATCCTCACCCACATCTGGCATGACCTTTTGTGGGTCATAATCAAGTAAGTCATCCTCCATCTTATACGGACCATGATTAGAGGTTGTATAGATAAAATGGAATGTAGGCTCATCAATTTCTTTGATTTGTTGCGCAATATTTTCTAAAAATACATGATCATAAACACCAACCCATGTTTTAGGTGCATTAGGTCCACAGAAGATAGACGCACTTTCCACACGGTCGAAGCCTTGTGCTTTCCCAAAGTGATTAAAATTGCCATACGATGCATTACCACCATACCAATATATAGTTTGATATCCTAGTTGCTTCATTTGATGTGCAAAGGACGTAGGAAATGCACCCTTCCAGAAACTTTCTCTCTCATTAATTTCCAATCCCGCATCATAGATACCACTCATAAGGCTCACGATAGAGGGTCTCGACACATTACCTGCCGGTAAAAAATTAGGGATTTGAACTGTATGCGATTGCTCTTTAAAATTCCATAATCCTGGGCAAATACCAAGAGACTTATGCGTTTCATCTAACGACCACTGAGGGATACTTTCACCAACAATAAAGAAAATATGCTTAGGTTTCGTAATCTTAGGACCTTTAGCAATTCTTTTGAAAGCATATAACGGATTATCAAGAGTATCCCAATTATCTTTATAATCTCTAGGTACAACACGATTTATAGCGTTATTAATATCTTCTTCAGATGCAGTATACTCAGAGCGTAATGGGTTTTTATAAACCGTTTCCAATGCGCATAAATCAGGTACAGTCGCACGAGCAAAAAATATATCTTCTTTTACAACTGTAGGAATCGTATCCCATTCTGGCTTATCGTCATGAGATAAAGTACCACCATAACGAAACCAATAAAAGCCAACAACCGATACAATAACTAAGAATATATTCCACAATACTGTCATCCATATACTCTCAAAAGCAGGATAAGGGATAGATGGTAAAGATAAAAAAGCACTTCCTGCCAACCATGAAATGATAGCTACTGGAATAAATCCAACCAATACCAATAGGCCTCTATCTTGGTTGAAAAATACATCGATAAGATTATTCTTTTCTGCATGTTTGCCATAGTGGATCATATAGTTATAAGTATCATGAAAATGCTTATAAAAGATCATCTTTCCTGCAAATGCAGCATATAATACACAAGAGTAAATTGTTAATCCAATGAGGCGCACCATATCTTCATATTGATGATATGTACCAAAGAATAATGCTGGTATAGTAACGAGTACTAAAGGTACTAAAAATACATACGCATCAAAGTCCATGCCCCACCAAAATCCATAGCGTAGTGCACCTAAAACAGCTTGCCAACGTCCTTGCCACGTAGGATATGGATTATAGCTACGCATAAATATTATACGGAATATAGTACTTAATATAGGGGCCCATATCATTAATTTTATATTTTGTTGTAATGATAAGAAAAATTGTTCACTCATTATATATTACGACTTTCTCTCACTATAGATTCTAATATATCCCCTTAATTCTTCTAATATTAAAGTAAATCACAATCTCCCGTTTGATTTATTTAAGTAATACAGCTTTACATATTTTGTAACAGTATACATATAATGATATAAAGATAAGATGAAACCTATTTTGCCATCAAGAAATCCCTTTTGCAAAATATATATCTTAAAGAATGCCCAATGAGGGCGAAGTATAATATCCTTCCAAAAAGAACAATGTTTACCTTGTTCATGATATTTCTCAGCAGCTGCCGATGTATATTTGTTGAACTTATTGAAATACTGAGTCCAATTATCGTAGGTATAATGAAACAGTTTTCCTTTTAGTGTATCTTGTGGAAATGGGCTAATAAAGGTTTCATGCACAAAGCCCTCTACGGTCGCCCCTTCTGTTGGCATCAACCGTAATACCTTATCTGGACGCATAGATCCATGCGTTGCAGAATTGTGATGAAATATATTGTGACGAGATAACCAATACGCTTTTTTCTCCCCACCTTGTACAACTTTTCTTATTTCTTCATTTAATGCAGGAGATACTCGTTCATCAGAATCAATAAATAGAATCCACTCTGATGTTGCTTGGCTAATACCAAATCGTCGTTGTTGAGACCAATCATTATTCAAAGGATGAGAAATAACCTTAGCCCCTAATTCTTCTGCTAATACAACTGTTTTGTCTGTACTACCATCATCAATGACGAGTATTTCATCTGCACATTGAATGCTTTTAATGCAGTCCGCTATATGCTGTTCTTCGTTTCTAGCAAGAATGATTGCAGTAACTTTTGTCATGTTATATCTCTCCCTCTGGTAAATAGTTGTCCATCATATCAACAAGTTTATAAAGATTTGATAGACGATACCATTGAAGTTATCGTAAATGTAGATGCTACACGATTATAACCGTGTTTCTGTATTTTTTTATATTCCGCTGGTTGATCCAAAAAATACATAATGGCCTTAGCTATATGTTCACCATCTACAAAATCTAATAATAAACCATCATCCCCATGAGTAATAATTTCTCTTTGAGCTCCTGAAATGCTAGTGATAACAGGTGTTTTACAATACATAGATTCACAAATAACGAGACCAAATGCCTCTTTTACTTTCGATGGTGTTACCAAACAATGAATAGAACGATAAAACTCGTTCATATTATACTGAAACCCTAAATTAATAACATACGACTCCATATGATTATCACGTATATAAGTATTTAGCATTTGTATCGCTTGTTCTGATACATCCCCACACATACGTAATTCAACGGATTTACCTGATTCATGTAAATATTTTATAGCATCTAATAATTCGATAATACCTTTATCTTCACTAATTCTACCCGCATACCCAACAACAAATCGATCATGAGGCTTTTCAATGTGTTTATCAGGAAATCGATGTGTATTTATTCCATTATAAATTAAATGATACTTATCTTCTTTTCCAGGTACTACTTGCGCATCATATACACATTTTGAAACACATACAAAGGCATCTACTTGATTTTGAATCCATCGATGATAGATATCCGTTTTCGCTGGTAATACATTATGTTTAAAAAAGATAACCTTTACACCGGTCATCTTTTTTAAAATTATAGATAACAATATATATTTACCTGTATGACATAAAATAGTATCAATATGATGTTTTCGGATGAAAGTAGCTATTTTATTAAGAGAAAATACCCATTTACTTTTACGGATTGTACATGTAAAAACCGTGGCTACCTCTTTGTAACGCTCAACAAAATCTATTTTCCATCCATCAGTCAATATAAATGGTACAATTTCCTCTCGTTTAAGTTCTTCACTCATATCATAAACATATTGTTCCATACCACCCCATACAGAACTTTCTATGATATTAAGAATACCTCGTTTTTTTCCATTCCATTAAAACCCCTTATATCTATATTTCTGAGCCATATTAAATCCAATCCTATACTTTATTTTACGAAGTACATACATAAATTTATTATATATTTTCAAACATTCTTTGCGAATAGAATCAATAATATTTCCTTTTTTTATTATCATTTCATGATATATAGTGTCATTCCCATATCGTATATTAACTGGTCCATGTTGAATCATAACTGGTATATAATCCATCATAAAATCACGTTTTATAGAATTACCATCTATCGAAAATTCCATATCTGTTTTATCTAACATTGAATCATAATAAACATATATAGATGGTAAACTTTCTCTTCTATATATAGTCCAATCATAAGCAAATTGCTGATTAGCTACTATATGACAAAAAGTAGGTTTACTTTCATTAAAAGAATAGATTTCAATTTCACTAATACCAGCTATACCTTCTTTTGCCTTAGTAACAGTCATCGCTATCCATTCAACAACTATAGGATGTTCAAATACATAGGTCTTCATATATGGACAGTCTTCAAAAAGTGGATATGAATATTGAGGCACATTAACCTCTAAACCATTACTAGTTTTAATAGTGACACCTTGCAAACCATTCAATTCATCAGACTCGAACCAAACATTTTCAAACCAATCTATTCGTTCTATAGTTGTTGGTTTATTAAAACTAATGGTTATCGTTGGTTTATTATCTTTTGTATCTGGAATCCATGCATATTCTATAGAAGAAGCTATATTCTTTGTTACATCTCTTACATCATAACGTAAAAAATCATTAAGTTTACTACAATCACCAGATGTAGCAGTTATTGTAGCATGTAACGCTACATTATCTGTTCTACGCTCCCAAAATACTTGATCTCCATTAATAAGTTTAGGTCCATGTTTATACGATGACTGAGACATATGTGATCCTAGCGCTTTAAATATAGGATTTTCTATTAATACTGTATTACGACAAGCTTGTGGTACAGGGATTCTAATACGATCAGCCCATAGTAACATAGGATTATTCGTACTCCATCGCTTATCTTTAATCCATTGTCTATTTTGGACCGTAGATTCTAAATGATTGTCATAGTAATCATTAATAGATTCAAAATTAGTATCATAAGCAAATGACTTTAACACTTTAGGTTTATAGGTAACCTGTTTTTTTAGAATTATACCAATAGCTTCTTCAACAGCAATAGATGTCAATTTATGGTCTACATGTATATCGTGATCAACAGCAATAATAGCATTGGGTTTAAATCGTAATATAATATCTTCTAAAGCAAGCACTATATTTGTATAGGTATAATCTAATGATCTACCCATATATTTACTTGCATAGTCTTGAATATTACAAGCGCCATGTGTTTGACTAAAACCAGCGTGATGTGTAACAATACTCTCCCGATTAGATAAGAATTCTTTACCATATCCATCTGGAAATCCTAAAAAATGTATATTTTTTAAAGGCAAATGCATTATTTTGGCCATTTTTATGACCTCTTTATAACGAATATCTGCCTTATACTGGTAATCTCCATTTGTAACATATACAAGAATAACATCTAATCCTTCTTCGATAGCACCATATATTGTTGCTCCTGCAATATTAATTTCATCATCTTGATGGGGAACAATCACCATAACTGTATTTCCACCAAAGAAATCTCTATATTTAAAACTCGAATAAGACATTATAGTTAGGTCCTCATTATTTAGACTAATATTTTTTACAACTTGGCCCCTTGCACCGCTTGCATTTTCCACAGACCTTATCCGTAGTTTTCTGTCCGTGGTCATTTGTGAAATCTACGGTTAATCCTTTTTTGTGGACTTTTTAGACTCCTTCTTCAAGGCTTTTTCTAATTTTTTAGCCTTTTTATCCTTCTTAGCATCCTTGTCTTTTTTAGCTTTTTTAGAATCCTTATCCTTCTTGCTCTTTTTGGACTCTTTGTCCTTCTTGGACTTCTTAGATTCCTTTACAAGTTCGAATTCTTTCTTAGACTGCTTGTCTTTCTTGTCCTTTTTTTTATCTTTGTCTTTCTTTTTCTTATCTTTTTTATCCTTTTTACCTGAAAGCTTCGCCCATTCTTCTTCTACGCGTTTCAGTTGTTTTTTAATAAGCTTGTCGATTTCCTTTTGTTGTTTAGTTTTATCCTTATCGCCCGTGGATTGTTTGGAATACAACAAGGAATTTACCATATCATAAGGATCTAAAGATGTATGAATATCTCGGTCTAGGGTACTTTCATCATCAATATCTTCGATGTCATGATCTATATCGTGCAACTTAATTTGCTCCATTGCATAGTCCAAATTATCTTGATTGGACGCACCATAGCCCATCGGTTTATCAAAGGAAAGAACATCGCCAAATAAATCGCGTTCCAAGCTTTCATAAGAATTAAGCATACTCATGCGATCCTGAACGGCCTCAATTTGATTCCACAATTCCATCAAATTCGCCGTATACTGCATGCGTTCCTTAACCTCTAAATAGGCTTGGCGAATAACAAACAGTTCTTTTTCATTAAGACCTTCTTCAGCGCCGATTTCTTCAATCATTTGCTGAATCTCTTGATCACGATTATAACGCTCTACTAAGGCACTGCGAATTTCTTCAATAAGACTTGCTGACACGCGTTCCATACATTCCTCCTTTATGGTATATACTCAGCCCTAATCACTACGATTAATCATTACGAATCAATACATACCATGGTGAATAGAAAAATAAATTTTTATACTCTCTAATCT
>OBWK01000274.1_pt1 | contig 33532 bp, 38 predicted proteins | sample 1495251 | NCBI WGS metagenome assembly OBWK01 (sample SAMEA2580065, study PRJEB22360) | human gut metagenome | biome: human gut; feature: human-associated habitat; material: faeces | place: Denmark | collected 2008/2010 | reverse complement strand
TTATGTGTATTTGGAATTTCTCATTTTGGCTTGTACTATTTATATTCTAGCACCAAATAGACGCTCTATGTATATAACGATATTCAATTTTATCTGCTATAACTGCATGGTACTCAAAACATCCGCTTTTTTTGATTAGCTGGATTTTTGGCACGATTTTGGGACTGATTAGCAGGAAGGGCATTTTCATTAGCAAGAACAGCCCGTTTTCTGCTAAAAATTAGCTGGCGATTTTGTCTTATAACAACCGTTCGATTCTGAAGGGGTTGTCAAAAATCAAATTTTGGAGTAGAATTTTATCTCATACAGTGAAAGAGCTTTTTCGTGCCTTTTCATATAAGAAAAGCCGAAAACCCTTGAAAACAAAGGCTTTCGGCGTTGTTCACTGGCGTCCATAAGAGGATTTGAACCTCCGCCCCCACGCTTAGGAGTTCAAGATCTCTACATAAACACGCATATACTTAAGTCAAGCTAAATCAAGGTAAAGCCTTGATTTTACTGACTATTCTGTTACATTTTGTCAAAATAAGAAAACCTGTTCTTCATCTCTGTAAAACACCTATCGGTGCGCATCCGACGCTCGGAGCACCCGAAGGATTTAACTATTCAGTTCCATCCAGTTCATTCAGTTGGCCACCGTTACTAATCAGCTTCGCAACAATGATTGCTTGGTTTTCTTATTAGATTACATATATTATAACGTGTAAAGAGTCGGATGTCGATGTTTTTTTGACCATATTTTGCTCTGGTTTACAGTTTGTCCAGCCACCCATCAAAACTTTTCTTTGAAATCCTATACTTGGTTCCAATCTGGACCCAGCGGAATTCATTTTTCTTTAAAAGCTCGTACACGGTAGGTCTGCTGATACCCAGAATATCCTGAATTTCCTTTACTGTGTAGCATCCGTGGTGGCAAGACGCATATTCAAAAATCTCTTTCCGTATGGAAGCCAGAGATGGAGCGTTACACCGGTCTGGTGCAGAAGATCAGGGAAAAGAGCAAGGAGTGTAAAGCACTGATTGCTGAGAAAAAGGAATTGCCAGTATATCGCGTGAAACGACACAAGACGTTAGCTGTCCGCATTGCCGAGCTGACGGAAGATTTAGAGGAACTGTGTTCCGAAAAGGCGCTTCTTTTGCAAAAATTTGAGTATGCGGAGGATGCAGGCGCAGAGGCGTTCCGCAAGGATATTGCCATCATGGAGTCCGGTCTGAAAAGGCTGGAGGCACAGGAGCAAAAATACGCTGCTGAATTAGATAAGGTTCTGGCTGAATATGCCGAGCTGAAAGCGCAGGCCGTGGATCTTGCCCCGGTGGAGTTGCACGATGCACGGCAGGCCATCCGTCCTGAAAAGGAGCTAAATGCCGTCGAACAGCTACAGCGTGCTTACGGGGATAAGTACCGCCCGCTTGCTATGCTCGACAGCAAACGAAAGGCATCCGGGTTGCTTCACGAATATGCAGACGAACAGGCCGTACAAAAGCTGAAACGAGCGCAACAGCAGAAAATTCAGTCCGAACACACTCCCCCCAATCAAAGAAAAAACGAATCGACTTTGAACGTTAAGCTACGATTAGATGCAACATTTTTTACGGACAAGAGAAATCGTCATAACACAATTAGCGAGGCCGACCATGTGCGAACACTGGCCGACCTCATATCATTAATTTACTTTTATCATACGATAGCCCACACCAATATGTGTTTGGATGTATTGCGGGGACTCCTCTGTTGGCTCCAGCTTTTTCCGCAGTGTTGCCATAAATACCCGCAGGGAAGCCACATCGTTATCCCAACTGCGGCCCCAGATATTTTGTGTGATAAAGGTATGGGTCAGTACCTTGCCGACATTCTTGGACAGCAGACACAACAGCTTATACTCAATGGGTGTCAGGTGAAGTTCGTTTTCATCCAGATAAGCGCATCCCCCGGCATAATCCACTTTCAACTTACCATTCACAAATACAGAACTGGCAGTAAACATCTCTGCCGTCATCAGAGAGAGTCTTCGCTGCGTCACCCGAAGTCGAGCCAATAATTCTTCAACAGAAAAAGGTTTTGTCAGATAATCGTCAGCTCCGGCATCCAATGCATGAATCTTGTCATTATCTTCACTTCTGGCGCTAATTACAATGATAGGGGCATTGGACCAGGAGCGTACCGTTTGAATGACTTGAACGCCATCCATATCCGGCAAGCCCAAATCCAGCAAGATGATTTCAGGATTGTGCGATGTGGTCTCCATAATGGCTGTCGAGCCATTGGGCGCTACCACATAACGATAATCATTTGTTTTCAATGTGGTTGTAATGAGATTTCGTACAGATGGGTCATCCTCAACCACTAATATCAAAGGTTTATTCATGAAGTTCTACCTCCCCGGCGGGTAATGTAAATGTGAACACAGTGCCATTTGGCTGATTGTCTGATACGGAAATCGTGCCGCCGTGGGCGGTCACAATGGACTTACAGAGGGACAGCCCCAATCCAAGGCTTCTACGGCTGTCGACCACTTTATTGGCCCCGCTATAAAACATATCGAAAATACGGGGTTTCTGCTCATCGGGAATCCCAGGGCCGTTGTCGGAAACGGAAACCGTGACCCATTGCTCTTTTTGATCGGTATGTATTTCAATTACTGAACCGACAGGGGTATATTTGATGGCGTTGTCAACTAAATTGATAATCACCTGAACGATCAGCTTCGCATCAATGTGGGCAAGGATAAAGTCTTTACCGCTGGTCACACGAATGGTGTGTTCTTTACTCTTTCTGTTGATGTGCTTCAGTGCTTCAGAAACGACCTCATCCATGAGTTCGATACTCCGAGTTAGATTGACCTGTCCGCCCTCAATTCGTGTGACTGCCAACAGGTTTTCAACGAGATTAATCAGCCACATGGAATCGTCATAAATATCGGTAAAGGTCTGCTCCCGCAATGCATCATCCATCTTTTTATAATTTGCAAGCAAATTGCCTGCGCTGCCGGAAATCGCTGTCAAAGGGGTTCGAAGATCATGAGAGATTGCCCGCAGCAGGTTAGCACGAAGCTGTTCATTTTGCGCCAGAACAGCCGCTTCCTCTTTTTCTTTGGCGTTTTTGATGTTTTCAAGTGCCAAAGCGCACTCGCCCAGAATAGAGAGGAGTACGCTGTTTTCGAAAGAGTCCAGCGGAATACCGTTCACCGCAATCCCAGCCACTCCATATACATGCTGGTTGACCCGAATCGCAAGGTATAAACACTTTGCACTGGATAATGTATCTGTTGTGGCACCGGCGTGTTTATTGTTTCGGAATACCCAATCGGCGACTGCTTTCTCGTTCTCAGAAATTAAATCTTCCTGAATGCTATTAACAGCACGAAAAACGTTAGGGGTGGCAAGTTCTTTACCATCAGACAGGTAGACGACAATATCTTTTTTCAGCAACTTCATGAGCTGCCCTGCCATAACGGTGATTACCGCTTTCTCATCCTGTTCTTTTTGCAAAAGCTGATTGGTTTCAAAGAGAATCTTTGTACGGTAAGCTGTATGGGCAGATTGTTTCGCATTTTCTTTCAGCCGGGTAGCGAGAGATCCGGAAAGCAGTGTTACTATAAACATAATGGTAAAGGTAACAATATAGTTCGGATCGTCAAAATGGAATGTCAGTCTCGGAGTGGTAAAAAAGAAATTGAAAACCAGCACACTGACAACCGAGGTCAGAATCCCGCACAGTCGGTTGGTTGTGATTACAGCGGTCACAAGTACGCCTAATATGTAAACTGCGATAATATTACTCTCCGTAAACCCAAGAGCGTCAAAGCCACAGCCAATTAGTGTAGCTACCAGCAATACGACTATACTCTTCAGAACATCACGCAGGGGCATCGCATCTACCTGCGCCTTACTCTTTTTTTCCTGATAGCTGGTTTCTATGCTGGCATCCGGTATCACATGAATATCCAGATTAGGTACGCTGGAAATCAGGCGTTCCGTCAAGGTGGGCTTGCTGAAAATATTCTTTCGTGCAATGGTACTTCGTCCAATTACGATTTTTGAGATGCCGGAAAGACGGGCAAATTCCGCAATCTGATAAGGCACGTCATCGCCATAACTTGTCTCAATCGCAGCGCCAAGTTGCTGGGCCAGACGCTTATTATCCTGCAAACGCTTTTTATCATCGTCACTCATCGCCGCTGTATTTGGCGTTTCCACATAAAGAGCGGTAAATGTTCCCCGAAAGGCTCTTGCCATCCTTGCAGCAGTCCGAATGATTTTTGCGTTGGATGGCGACGAGGAAAGACATGCCAGAATGCGCTCGTCTGTATGGTAATCGCCTCGGCTCTGTACTCTGGCGCTTTCCGTCAGCAAGTTCACCCGATCAGCGCACCGACGGAGGGCGATTTCCCGCAATGCGGTGAGATTTTCCAGCGTGAAAAAATTAACTGTTGCCCGCTGCGCCTGATCTTCCCGGTACACATTTCCACTTGCCAGTCGTTCCAGCAACTCCGCAGGCTCAATATCCACCAGTTCTACCTGATCTGCTTGATCAAAGGTGGAATCCGGAATACGCTCCCGCACAAGAATTCCGGTAATAGAGGCTACTGTATCGTTGAGACTCTCGATATGTTGGACATTTACAGTCGTATAGACATCAATTCCAGTATTTAGCAGTTCCTGAACATCCTGATACCGCTTCGTGTGCCGACTGCTTTCGGCGTTGGTATGGGCCAACTCATCCACCAGTATGAGCTGGGGATTTCGCTTGAGCGCAGCATCAATATCAAATTCACGAAGGGTCATTCCTTCGTAAGCAACTTGTTTCACAGGAAGCTGCTCCAAGCCCTCCAGAAGTGCCATCGTCTGGGGTCGGGCATGGGGTTCTATGTATCCAGCAACCACATCGATGCCACGCTCCTTAGCCTGATGAGCCGCCTGAAGCATGGCATAGGTCTTTCCGACACCTGCGGCATAACCGAAAAAGATTTTGAGTTTTCCGCTTTTCTTAGTGGATGCATCGTTACGGATCACACGAAGAAGCTGATCCGGATCTTGTCTTGGCAGTTCCATTTTAACCCTCCTATCTGTCACTCAAGCAAAAGCGATTCCCTTTTTCAATATTATAACACACAACGTCAAAACCTACATCTGCGACTGATCCACGGCAAATTTGTTCAGGTATCCAATGAAAAAATCGATGACAGGTGATTTTTTGGAATCCCTCCATAGTGCTATTTGTGTGATTTGATTCTGGGTAATCGGCTCAATGGGCAAATCAGCATATTCCATCACAACTGGGACGCAACGAAGAAGCACCATCCGTGCATTATAATGAGTTTTTTCTGATATGTCTGTATTCTCTGGTAAAAAAATTATGTCCAATTTGTGTGTTTCCAGTTCTCTGCACAATTCACTTTCTTCTCCGCTGAAAATATGGATAGAGACATCTGGATGCTGCTTTCCGTAAGTCTCGAAAGTATCTGCGAGACCGCCTGCCATTAATGGGTTGGAAAAACCAATTCGCAAGCTGTTTTCGCCGTAAGTCAGAGCAGTTTCTTGTCTATTCCAATTGTTTTCCAGAAAAACATCCAGTTTTTTCATCAGAAAATACCCAAAAATAAATATGGCTGATGTACTTACAAGTAAAATAACATCCTGCATGGATTCACCCCCCAATTCCTTTGATTTTTCTTAAAATCAAGTATGAAAGCACTTTTGCAAATTTCTGTTACTTCCCAACGCCAACATGGTATCTCCTGCTTTCAGCACTGTGTCTGAAGAAATAGATAACTCCAGCTTGCCGTTTTTCTTGATTCCCATAATGTTAATATTGAATTTTTTACGAATATCAAGCTCTCCAATCGAATGGTCCGCCCAATCTTTGGGAATGGGAATCTCAAACATGGCATGATTTTCATCCAGTTCTATGTAATCGAGAATGTGATTCGCACTGTAACGGATTGCTGTCCACTTTGCGAGCTGTTTTTCCGGGTAGACTACTTCATTTGCACCGTTACGCAGCAAAAATTTTTCCTGAACATCAGTTGCAGCTCTGGAAACTACAAACCTCGCTCCTAATTCACTGAGCAGAGAAGTTGTTTCCAATGAACTTTGAAAGTTGTTGCCGATGGCCACAATGCATACATCATAGTTGCGAACACCGAGAGATTCCAAGAAATCGGCATTCGTACTGTCTCCAATCTGTGCATTGGTAACAAGGGGCAGAACAGCCTCTACACGTTCCTCCGAAGTATCTACCGCCATCACCTGATGACCCAAATGATTTAAGTGCAGGGCAATATGCTTTCCAAATCGCCCCAGACCAATTAGAAGAATTGATTTCATAATGTCTCCTTTATCCTACTGTTATTTTTTCCTTTGGTAGTTTTGAAACTTTCTTTTGTGCACTGGACAAGGCCGCAAAAATTAATGTAAGGCCACCGACTCGTCCAAAAAACATCAGCAGAATCAAAACACTCCGTGAGAGCAGATTCAGTTCCGGCGTAATTCCCAGGGACAGGCCGACTGTGCCAACAGCTGAGGCAGTTTCAAAAAGGCAGGTAAGCATGGGAAGTCCTTCGGAAACGCTGATGATAAGGCCACCGGTACAACATAGCGTGATATACATAAGCGAAATTGTCGCTGCATTTTTTACGACATCATCATCGATGCGACGTCCAAAGAGGTTTGCATTTTCTCTGCGCCGAAAGGTGGAAATTGCAGTGGTAAGCAAAACAGCAATGGTTGTTGTTTTCAAACCGCCTGCGGTAGACCCGGGACTACCGCCGATCAGCATCAGCGCAATGGTGATAAATTGTCCGGCCTCACTTAAATCAGTTAAATCCACTGTATAAAAACCCGCCGTTCGTGGTGTCACGGCTTGAAAAAGAGAAGACAAAAGCCGTTCCTTTCGTGTGAGATCAGCAAACTCAAAAAAATAAAAGTACATTGCCGGAGCGATCAATAAAACCGCTGTGGTACAAAGAATCACCTTGCTCTGCATCCGATATTTGCGCAAATGCAATCGATTTGTCCGAATATCATCCCAAGTCAGAAAGCCGATGCCGCCAAACACAATTAAGAACATAATCGTAAGGTTTATGACTGGATTCGCTGCATAGCTGGTCAGGGAGGAAAAGGGAGTGCGCACACCCAACAGATCAAAGCCTGCGTTACAAAAAGCGGACACGGAATGAAACAGTGCCATCCAAAGTCCCTTTTTCCCGAAATCACGGCAAAACACCGGCGCCATCACGGCTGCACACAGCAGTTCCATCACCAGTGTCACCTTGACGATAAAGCCAGTCAAGCGAACGATTCCCCCTACCTTTGGCGCTGAAATCGCCTCCTGCATGGTACTGCGCTGCATCAAAGAAATCTTCCGACCGGAAATCATTGCAAAGGATGCAGCTACGGTAATAACCCCCATGCCTCCAATCTGAATCAGCAGTAAAATGACAAGCTGACCGAAGGCCGACCAGTATGTTGCCGTATCATGTATAATGAGTCCGGTTACACAAACTGCTGAGGTAGAAGTAAACAATGCATCCGAGAAAGGCGTTGCCAGTCCGCTGCGGCTGGAAAACGGCAACATTAAAAGGAAGGTGCCGAAAAGGATCACACCGGAAAACCCGAGGATGATAATTTGAAACGAAGTCAACTTCCTTTTTAACAACACTACTCCCATAACTGCAATCCTCCTTTATACCCCTTTATGTGCCCTTAATCATAAATCAAAGGGCGTAAAGAAGGTAAAAGAGAATGCGTATCTGTATTAAGGCCGTCTAAAGATGCAGGACTTATTCTTTTTTATCACGAGCTTGTGCCAGAAATTCAATCAGCCGTTTCCTTGTCAGAATCCCGCATAGAACATTCCGGCCATCAACGATGGGGACAAAATTCTGATTCAGCATTGAAGTTACAACCTGCTCGAAATCTGCATCTATTTGTAACGCAGGGCAAAAATTTCTGCGAACAATGCTGCCAAGTCGGTATCCCTCCTGTACTTTCAAGTCTGTTGTCTGGCAAACAAGAAGGTGGCGGAGGAAATCTCCCTCCGTCACGCTTCCAATATACTGTTCCTGATCATTCAGTACCGGGACAGCGGTATAGCCATGTACCATAAACCGTTCCAATCTCTGACGAATCGTATCCTTTTCATGAAGAAATACATTGGAGATTTTGGGAATCATGATTTTAGCTATGTTCATTTCACCCCTCCAGAATACCGTCCAGCATCAGATTGACTTCCAACACATTAACGGTTTCTTCGCCAAAGATGCCAAGGAATCGACCGTCGGTGCATTTTCGGATGATCTTGCGTACTTCATCATCGGTCATATCATTCGCTTTTGCAATACGTGCTACCTGATACTCCGCTGCCGCCGGGGAAATATGGGGATCAAGCCCACTGCCGGAACAAGTAACAAGATCCACCGGAACAGCTGTTTCATCCATATCCGGGTCGGCAGCCCGGAGCTTTTCCACCCGCTCTGCCACGAGCTGTGCATACTCCTCGCTTGCCGGAGAGATGTTAGATGGGGCGGCATACATCAGCGCCTTTCCGTTTTCATCTGTATAGGTAGAAACATCGATATTCATAATGCGCCCCCACATATGGGCTTCATCTGTATATTGCTGTCCAAGTAATTCACAGCCATATTTTTTCCCGTCTACTTCAATGATGCTTCCGCCTGCATTGTCCGGGAAAATTAGCTGAGCAATTCCTGTGACAACACCCGTATAGATTACGCCGCACAGCAGCGTAAAGAGTAAAAAGATCATACCTGCCTTTGGTAATACACTTTTTATTGTTTTCATGATATATCCCCTCCTTATACCAGGCCGGTAAACACCAGCAGAACATCAATCAGTTTCACAAAGATAAAGGGAGCCGCCAGACCGCCCAGACCATAAACCAGCAGGTTCCGTGACAGCAGCTTTCCAGCAGCAACTTCACGATATTTCACACCTTTTAGCGCTAACGGAATGAGCGCAATAATGATGAGTGCATTATAAATAATCGCAGAGAGGACAGCGCTTTGCGGGGAATGCAGCCCCATAATATTCAGAGCAGACAGTCCCGGATAAAGTCCCATAAACAGCGCCGGAATAATGGCAAAGTATTTTGCCACATCGTTGGCAATGGAGAAGGTAGTCAGGCTGCCTCGTGTCATCAAAAGCTGTTTGCCGATGCGAACAATGTCGATCAGTTTTGTGGGTGAAGAGTCCAAATCCACCATGTTACCTGCTTCTTTTGCTGCTTGTGTGCCGCTGTTCATGGCAACTGCAACATCTGCTTGTGCCAAAGCCGGAGCGTCGTTGGTGCCGTCGCCTGTCATGGCGACCAAATGACCCTTGGCCTGAAAATCACGAATCATTGCCAGCTTTCCTTCCGGCGTTGCTTCCGCAAGGAAGTCATCCACACCGGCCTCGGCAGCAATGGCCGCAGCAGTAATCGGATTGTCGCCGGTGATCATAATGGTCTTGATGCCCATTTTCCGCAGATCTGAGAATTTCTCCTTCACACCCTGCTTGATAATATCCTTCAAATAGATAACGCCGAGAATCTTGTGGTTCTTAGCCACAACTAAAGGTGTGCCGCCCTTGGACGCAATAGACTTGACAACTCGATCACAGTCTGGAGAATACATTCCGCCTGCATGGGTCACATAACTCTGCATGGCATCTGCTGCGCCTTTTCGGATTTCGTTGCCGTCAAAGTCGACGCCGCTCATACGAGTCACGGCAGTAAATGGGACAAAGTGCATATTCTTGTCCTGAAGGCTTCTGCCACGAATTCCAAACTGCTCCTTTGCCAGCACAACAACACTTCTGCCCTCGGGGGTTTCATCGGCCAGAGAAGAAAGCTGAGCGGCATCCGCCAGTTCCTGAATATCAACACCATCTACCGGAATGAACTCCGATGCCTGTCGATTGCCCAGGGTGATTGTTCCGGTTTTGTCAAGCATCAGAATGTCTACATCACCGGCGGCTTCAATGGCACGTCCACTCATGGCCAGAACATTTGCCTGGTTCAGTCGGGACATACCGGCAATACCGATGGCGGAAAGCAAGGCACCAATGGTAGTAGGCGCAAGGCACACCAACAGCGCTACCAGAGTTGTTACAGAGGTGGGATTCTCAATTCCCGCCAGCTTTGCAGAAAAAATGGAATAAGTGTAGAGAGACTGTCACCAAGATAAAGATAATGGACAAGGCTACCAGAAAAATCTGCAAAGCAATTTCGTTGGGCGTCTTCTTCCGGGCAGCACCTTCTACCATCGCAATCATCTTGTCCAGAAAGCTTTCTCCGGCTTCGTTGGTCACTCTGACAACAATCCAGTCCGACAGTACAGTGGTGCCGCCGGTTACAGCGCTGCGGTCGCCGCCTGCCTCACGAATTACAGGAGCGGATTCGCCGGTGATGGCGCTTTCATCCACAGATGCCGCACCTTCTATGACTTCGCCGTCTGCCGGAATCTGCTCTCCTGCTTTGACAATCACCAGTTCCCCTTTTTTCAGCAGGGCGGATGGAACCACAGTCACGCTTTCCTTCTGCAATACAGCGGGAATTTTATGTGCGTCCACATCCTTTCGGGATGCCCGGAGAGAATCTGCCTGTGCTTTACCACGACCTTCTGCAATGGCCTCGGCAAAGTTGGCAAATAGCACGGTAAACCAAAGGATAATGGCAATCGCCAGTGTATATCCGCTTGGAGCGTCTTTTAACCCGAACAGGGATACCACCCAAAGGATACTGGTCAAGATCGCAGACACAAAAACCAGAAACATGACCGGGTTTTTTGCCTGTGTTTTCGGACTTAATTTCGCAAAAGAATCTTTCATTGCCCTGCCGAGCATTTTCCGGTCGGCAAAAGCACTTTTCTGTTTTATACGCATATCTGTAAACCTCCTTTACGCAATGCTGCCAAAGAACTCAGCAAGCGGACCAAGGGCAAGCGCCGGGAAGAAGCTCAGCGCACCGATCAGCAATACCACAACAATCAGCAGGAAAACAAACATTCCATTTGTGGTAGACAAGGTGCCCGCAGTCGTAGCAATTTTCTTTTTCCCAGCCAGGCTGCCTGCGATTGCAAGTGTGCCGATGATGGGCAGAAACCGGGCAAAGAGCATCATCAGTCCCAGGCTTACATTCAGAAATACGGTATTCGCATTGAAACCGGCAAAGGCAGAGCCGTTATTGCCGCCACAGGATGAGTAGGCATACAGCATTTCAGAGAAACCGTGGGCACCGCCGTTATGCAGGCTATCCATGACAGAGGGTACTACAGCGGCAAGGCCGCTGCCGACCAGAATTGCAATGGGTGTTGCAAGGCAAACCAGTACCGACCATTTCATCTCATAAGGCTCAATTTTCTTTCCAAGGAATTCCGGAGTGCGGCCTACCATCAGGCCAGCAATAAACACCGCCAGAATGGCAAAAGCAAGCATACCGTAAAGACCGCAGCCCACGCCGCCGAAAATAACCTCGCCGAGCTGCATCAGCAGCATAGTCACCATACCGGCAAGCGGCGTGTAACTGTCATGCATGGAATTTACAGAGCCGTTAGAAGCTGCTGTGGTGAAGGCTGCCCAGGTAGAGGACGCTGCAATGCCGAAGCGAGTCTCCTTGCCCTCCATATTGCCGCCTGCCTGTTCTGCCATTGACATATTGACTGCGCCGTTTTGTGCAAGCTGGGATGTTCCAACCTGTTCAGTAACGGCGATGCAGCTCAAGGCAACAACCAGACAGAGAAACATTGCCATAAAGATTGCAATACCCTGCCTCTTGTTCTTTACCGCAGAACCGAATGTGAAACACAGTGCCGCCGGAATCAGTAGAATGGAAATCATTTCGATCAGATTGGTAAAGGCATTGGGATTTTCCAAAGGATGTGCGGAGTTGACGCCCATATAACCGCCGCCGTTGGTGCCGGTCTGTTTGATTGCGACCTGGCTGGCCGCAGGACCCATCGGTACGAACTGCTCGGTGACGATCTGTGCATTCGAAACGATTTCGCCATCTACAGTGACGGTTTCGGTGTCTAAGTCAATTACCGCATCCTCAAGGATTTCGCCTTCTGCACTGACGGCAATCGGTTCTACAAGGGATACTGTTTCTGCACTTTTCAGGTTCTGAATCACGCCGCCGCCTACCAGCAACAGAGAAATGACCAGATTCAGCGGGAGTAGGATGTGAACCACAATGCGGGTCAAGTCCACCCAAAAGCTTCCCAACCCGGAGGATTTCACCTTGATAAAGCCACGGATCAATGCAAATAGAACGGCGATACCTGTGGCTGCGGAAACAAAGTTCTGAACAGTCAGACCTAAAGCCTGAGTGAGATAACTCAATGTGGATTCACCGGAATATGCCTGCCAGTTTGTATTGGTAATGAAACTTGCAGAAGTGTTAAATGCCAAATCCCATTTCACACCGGAAAGATGCTGCGGGTTTCCGGGAAGAACTCCCTGCAGAAGTTGAAGCAGGAACAGAAAAACAAGCCCGATACCGGAAAAAATCATTACACTTCTCCATCAATTCCCATTTCACAGCCTGATGAAAAGCGCTGCGAAGGACATTGTGAATTCTCTTTACAGTTCCGGCTGTTACATAATCTCTTTTCTTGGTGTACTTCTTATCAGTAGCTTTCCGCGCTGCCGGTGTGGTCATAAGCTGCATATAATACTTCTCCAGAACACGGGCGGTAATGTCCGAAAGCTTCATGGAGCCGATGAAAGGAGTTATGTAGTTTTCAATGAGAGCAATTGTACTGGAATACATGGAGATGGACCAGGTGTTCTTACCGTAGAGAGCCACATACTCCTTTAAAAGGTCCTCCAGCGTTTTGCATGTAGGAACCACCATGCTTCCTATCTGCTGCCGATATTCAACCTCAGATTTCCTGCGCTTTGCCTCTGCCAAAGTTTTAAAGCTTTCCCATTTCTGTTTTCGTTTTCCGTCTTCTGCATCATACAGATAGACGACATTGTATCGGTTTCCTCTTTGCACGATTGATGCCATGACTTGTCTCCTTTCAATTTTCTACATCCATTTTCTGCTGAAGGAGCCACCATTCGATCTCTGATTTGAGAATCAGATAGCGGTTCCCAAATTTCTTTGCCTCCAATTCTTCTTCGGATATCATCCTGCGTATTTCATGCACCGGAACATCGAGAAGAACAGCGGTTTCTTTGATATCGTAGGCCTGCTTGTTTGGATCCACCATCAGCCTTGGCCGCTTTTCCTGTTTCTGCAGCATTCGAATCCTTTCCTGTTCCTCGGGGGAACGATCTTCAAATTTTATGTATTTGCATTGTCCTCGGTACCAGGTCTCAAAGCTTTCTTTTGTGATCCGCTTTTTTTCAGCCACCGTGAAGTATTCGAATACACCGGCACATTTGGGACTGGCCAAAAGGTTATACACTTCTTTTCTTGAAATCAGAAGCATCTTCGCGATCTCCGGCATGGTATAGCCCATTTCCTCCTGCGCCTTATCCCGTTCCCGATCTTCAGCTGTACGGTACTTTGTCTGTCCCTTGTACCAGGTCTCAAACACATCTTTTCGGATTCGCTTCCAGTAATCCACCTCAAAGGTCTCTAAGTGATCCCGCTTGATTATGGCATAAACCACATCATCGGATACACCGAGAAGATTTGCCATTTCCTGAACAGAATAGGAGTAGGCTTTGAGTTCAGCTCCCGGCGGCGGACCATCCACCTTTGAGTGCTTCACCTGATTTGCGTACCATTTTTCAAAGCTCGCGATTACTACCCGCATCTTTTTCTCGACGATAATCGTCTCAAAGACATTCTTATGTACCAGCCAGTAGGCGTCAGTCTTTTTTATCCCCAGCATGCGCTGCATTTCCGGGACTGACATTGTCGTTCTTTCATTCGCCATCTATGCGACCTCCTTATAAAGTTTTAACCAGGTCATATGACCTGGTTAAAAGGTACCGGATATTCTTTTGAATTGTTAGGATGTCAATCCGGCCAAAAGCCTCCATCGACATCCTTGACAATTACAGTGTTTTCTGCATCCATTCTTCAAAGCTGGGTTTGGAGATTCGATAGACGGTTCCGATCTTAAACCACTTGAATTCATTCTTATTCAGGAGCTTCAGAACCGAAGGCCTACTGATACCAAGAATCAACTCAATCTCGCTTATCGAATAGCACATCGTTTTCAGAACCGGCTCTTCAACCGGAATAGGGTTCTCATATACTACTGTGTTTTCCATTATGTATGTCCTCTCTTTCTTTTATTTATCTCTATTCATCTGAATCTGATCGTCATGGGAATTCCACGGATTCCGGAATAGGAATCGGATCCTCCGGATCCAGATGAAGACTTACGCGGATACTGTCGTCAATGCGCTCCATGTGCTTTTGACTCGTTCGTCCCAGGTATTTGATTACCTGACACTTATTGATGGTGACGATCTGCTCCGCCTCGCTCATGGAGGTTTCATCCAGACCGCGCTGCTTTTTGAGAACGCAGTGTGTAGGCTGGCCCAGCTTCTTCAGTTCCGTAGTAAGCGGCACGACGATCAACGTCGGTCCGAAGAAATTACCGCTATTGTTCTGAATATTGATGACCGGTCGAACGCCGCCCTGAATATTTCCGCGATGCTCGCCCAGATCTGCCAGATAGATATCACCGCGTCTATAGTTCCAATTTTTTCTAAGCATGTTTTCTCCTCCTCATGTAGGTTCTATGTAAAAGGGCGGGATATCGCTTCCCACCCAAGAAAGCCGCTAAGGGCTTTTTCTCCCAGTAACTATGCAGCACCCCATTCGCAAAACCGCAGCTATGCTGCTTTTTTGCTCATGTGGTTAACTCGCCATATATCGATGACAAAACCCATGTGCAAGCACCTGGTTTTGCATCGCTGCATGGCTCTGCATAGTCGCATAATATGTTATCCCCACATTTGTCCTCGACACCCCTGGGAACTGGCAGGTGCTCTGACCTACCGGGAATGCATTCAGGCGTCTGGCTGCTACCAGATCCATGGGAATCTAACCCCTCCGTGGTTCTCACCGAGCTGCGTACAGAAGTATCATTGTGCTGTGATGGATCAATGCTGTATATCGGAAGCAATCCGATACTTACAGGCCAGTTCACGCTCCCGCCTCCTAATGGCGATCGTTGCGTTCATCCGCTGATGTGGCTCCCCATCACAGGGTTGTGCCTGAAGAATGGTATGTAATTTTCAAGGTTCCTGTAGAGGAGTCGTTTGGCTCCTTACATGTACAAGTTTAGTCCATACGGATGGATGTTTTTAGGTACCGGCTGTACGGGTTGCCCGCCCTGGTTGTACGGATTTGCTATAGTTTTTTCAGCAGAAGGGAGTTGCGGCAAATAACAATAAATAAAAGGCAGACCCAGATACGCTGAAATATACTCAGTGTATCCAGGCCTGCCTTTGAGGCTGAGGGGCTGCTGCCATTGTCTATCTCTTACTTGCATTTAATTCGATTCTAACTCGTTTTAATTCGTTTCGTGTTGAGTTAAATTTGTTTTTAACTCGTTATTACGAGTTAAAAATGCTTTAATCATTTATGTAAAGCCCCCTGCTTTCTAGCAGAAGTTCCGAATCAATGTCCTGGATTTGCTTTTCCATGCAATTCTAAGAATTTTAATATTGCTTTTTCGTGCGATTTCAAGAATATCAAACTTGCTTTTTCGTGTAAATTATGAGCGGCTGAACTTGCTTTTTCGTGATTTCAGAGTTATAATCAGATCATATTATGGATATACTATCCTCAAAGGAAGTGATGGAATGCTGAAAAGAAAAATATATGATGCGCTCGTTACCTGGAAAAACAGCAGCAAAGGGACGACGGCCATGATGATTGACGGAGCGCGTCGTGTTGGCAAAAGCTTTATTGCCGAGCAATTTGCGAAGGCGGAATACAAAAGCTATATTCTGATCGACTTTGGACGGGCTCCGACAGATGTACTGGACCTGTTCGTCAACGATAGTGCAGATCTTGATTTGTTCTTTGCAAAGCTCGCAGCTTTTTACTCCACAACTCTTCATAAACGTGAGTCATTGATCATCTTTGACGAGGTGCAGCAATACCCAAGAGCACGCCAGCTTATCAAATATCTTGTAGCAGATGGCCGGTTTGATTACCTTGAAACAGGTTCACTGATCCGACTGAAAAAGAATGTACAGGATATCATTATTCCGTCGGAAGAGGATCATATTGAGATGTTTCCGCTGGATTTTGAAGAGTTCCTTTGGGCTATGGGCGACGAAGCAACTTATCCGCTGATCCGACATTGCTTTGAAACCAGGAAACCCCTTGGTGCAACACTTCACCGGAAGATCATGAACGACTTCCGCCAGTACATTCTGGTCGGGGGTATGCCTCAGTCTGTTCTTGCTTATAGGAATGGCAAAGACTTCGAGGCATCCGATGTTGCCAAACGCAGGATCCTGAAGCTGTATCGCGAAGATGTCGCAAAATTTGCAGAAGGTTATGAGGATAAAGTGTTTGCCGTGTTTGATGGCATTCCGGGGCAGCTTTCCAAAAAGGAAAAGAAATACAAGCTTTCTTCTCTCGGAAAGCAGGCTCGTTTTCGAACCTTTGAGGATTCTTTTGTATGGCTGAATGAAGCCATGGTAGTAAATACCTGCTTCAATGCAACAGACCCTCATGTCGGGCTTGCACTAAGTGCTGATCATGCCACACAGAAGTGCTATATGGCAGATACCGGACTGCTTGTGACGCACACTTTCCAGGATAAGAAATACACAGACAACGAACTATATCGCGCGATCCTCTTTGATAAACTGAATATCAACGAAGGAATGCTGATGGAAAACATTGTTGCGCAGATGCTTCGCCACAGTCGTTCACGCCTGTATTTCTATTCCCGCTCCGATAGTCGGAACCGGGAAAACCACATGGAAATAGATTTCCTGATTACCGAGGGAAAGAAAATTGCCCCCGTAGAAGTGAAATCCGGCAATTACCGTTCCCATTCTTCTTTGGATAAATTCCGTAAACACTTTTCTTCTGCCATTGGCAACTCTTATATTCTTTATACCAAGGATGTTATGGTCAAAGACGGAATCATCCATCTGCCTCTGTATATGGCAGAACTGCTGTAATACCTTGCAAGCCTGCGGAGCTCCTGCAGGCTTACTTTTTATGTTTTACCGGCTTTTCACGACCGCGAATAATGTGTAATATTCGTGACATGGAAGGATTTCATCAGTTATAACTGATGAAATTTGGTAAATTATACTTTTTATCAGTTATAACTGATAAAATTGGAATATAGGATCTCGTACAGATTTTCAGGCCTTTTGCGATTTCTGTCATCTGAGTCACCACATCCAGAGGCTTCGTGTGGCTGTCCATCTTGTCATGATCTTTCCCCATGAGCAGCTAGTCGGTGCTCACATGGAAGCAGCAGGCCATGGCAATCCTCCAAAATCATTTACTTTGCAATGCAAAATGCATATAGTATAGGTGCAGTAGTAGAAAGGAGTTGACATTCATGGCTACCACTACTAATTTCACCGTCCGTATGGACAGCGATATTAAGAAACAGTGCGAAGCGATTTATGGCGAATTAGGCATTAACCTTACCACCGCAATCAATGTGTTTCTTCGCCAGTCTCTCCGTGCCGGCGGTTTTCCTTTTGATGTTCGCCTGGATCAACCGAACAAGGAGACGATGGCGGCAATGCTGGAAGCGGAGCGCATTGCCCGTGATCCGTCCGTAAAACGCTACTCTGATGTTGAAGAAGCATTGAGGGCGTTAAAGGAATGAACAAGAATTTAGACATCGTTTAGACATCGTGAGTGCCATATTCAGCCAGATTGGTTGTTGGTCTATCGGATTGAAGATGATTTACTGATACTGACATTATCCCGAACAGGAACGCACAGCGATCTGTTCGGAAAATAGGAAAGGGACACTCGGTTTTTCTATCATTCCTTCTTGGAAAAATGTGATTTTATCACGGAGAGCGCCTCCGAAACAGGTTATACTACAAATACAAAACACAAGGAGGTATTCTTATGAGACTGAAAGATAAAGTTGCAATCATCACCGGAGGCAGCCGTGGCATTGGCTACGCTACCGCAGACAAATTTTTGAAGGAAGGTGCTACGGTAATCCTGACCGCAAGCTCACAAGGTTCTGCTGACAAAGCGGTTGCGCAGCTGAAAGAAAAGTACCCTGATGCAACAGTTGCGGGAATCAGTCCTAACCTGTCCAATTTGGAATCTGTCCGCAATGCGTTCCGAGAAGCTGCCTCAAAATACGGTTGCATTGATATTCTGGTGAACAATGCCGGTATATCCGAAAGCACTCCCTTTACCGAGTATACGGAGGAAACCTTTGATAAGGTTATGGATCTGAATGTAAAAGGCGTGTTCAATGCTACAAGAGCCGCCAGTGAGTGCATGATTGCAAAAGGTCAAGGTGTTATTCTCTCCACCTCCTCAATGGTCAGCATTTACGGCCAGCCCAGTGGCTTTGCTTATCCCGCATCCAAATTTGCTGTCAATGGCCTGACGGTTTCCCTTGCCCGAGAATTGGGTCCGAAGGGTATCCGAGTGAATGCAGTCGCTCCCGGTATTACCCTGACCGACATGATGAAGGCTGTTCCCAAGGAAGTAATTGATCCGCTCATCAAGCAGATCCCTCTGCGCCGCCTGGGTCAGCCGGAGGATATTGCCAATGCATTTGTGTTCCTGGCATCTGACGAAGCATCCTATATCACGGGCGTTGTGCTCAGTGTAGACGGAATGGCAAGAACATAAAAAAGGAAACAGGGCAGCTGGAAACGGCTGCCCTATCTTCGAAATATAGAGGTATACACATGAAAAGAATCATTCCCATTTTAATGACTTTACTGCTTCTCTCTGGTTGTGCAACGCAATCCGCTGAAAAAACCTATCGACAGATTACTATGGAGGAAGCTATTACGATGATGGAGGAGGAAACCGGATACATCATCCTCGATGTTCGTACTGCTCAGGAATATAGCGAAAATCATATTCCCGGTGCTATCAATATTGCCAACGAATCCATTGGCACAGAGGATATCTCTGAACTGCCGGATAAAGATCAGCTGATTCTGGTATACTGCCGCAGCGGTAATCGGAGTAAGCAGGCATCTGAAAAACTGGTGAAACTGGGCTACACCAATATCATTGAGATCGGCGGAATTAATAGTTGGCCCGGTGAAACAGTCACCGGCGATAAGTGATAAAATCACAGAACAAGGAACGACTACTGGATATAATAAAGCAATAAAAAAGAAAACAGGAGGACTTAAATATGTCTGCTATCAGTGTTAATAAAAACAATTTCAATCAAGAGGTTTTGAACTCGGACAAGCCCGTCCTGATGGATTTCTGGGCTCCCTGGTGTGGTCCTTGCCGCATGGTAGTTCCACTGGTAGAGGAGATTGCCAAGGAGCGCTCCGATATCAAGGTTGTTAAAATTAATGTGGATGAGGAACAGGAACTGGCTATGCAGTTCGGTGTGATGAGCATACCCACTCTGGTGGTTATGAAGAACGGAAAGATTGTCAATCAAGTCACCGGTGCCAGACCTAAGGCTCAGATTCTCGCCATGCTGTAAGGAGGTGCAAAGATGAGATTCTTCGATTTCCTGAAAGGCCCTGACATCAATCAGGGTGTCAAAGAATATAGCACTACGGATGGCGCAGTCCTGCTGGATGTTCGCACCCCCGACGAATACCGGCAGGGGCATATCCCCGGCAGTAAAAATGTTCCTTTGCAGTCCATTAGCAAAGTGGCTGGCATGATTGACAATAAATCTACCCCCATTTTTGTTCATTGTCTCAGCGGTGCAAGAAGCCGTCAGGCAGCTGCTATTTTGAAGCAGATGGGTTATACCAACGTGAAAAACATAGGCGGAATTTCCGCTTATGCAGGAAAGGTGGAACGATAATATGAAAGTTGTCATTGTAGGCGGTGTGGCAGGCGGTGCTACCGCTGCCGCCCGTATTCGCAGACTGAATGAGCAGGCAGAAATCGTAGTTTTTGAGCGCTCGGGGTATATCTCCTATGCCAACTGCGGTCTGCCATACTATATCGGTGATGTGATTACCGATCGGTCGGATCTGACCCTCCAGACCCCGGAAAGCTTCTTCTCCCGGTTCCATGTAAACATGAAGGTGCGTCATGAGGTCACGGCTATCCATCCCGAAAAAAAAGAAGTTACCGTGAAAAATCTGGAAACCGGTGAGGAGTTCGAGGAGAGCTATGACAAGCTGATTCTCTCTCCCGGAGCCAAGCCTACCCAGCCCCGGCTTCCCGGTGTAGGTCTTGATAAGCTGTTTACCCTGCGCACTGTTGAAGATGCCTTCTGCATCAAGGATTACATCAATGCAAACCATCCCAAATCCGCTGTACTGGCAGGCGGTGGCTTCATTGGATTGGAGCTGGCAGAAAACCTCCGGGAGCTGGGGATGGATGTCACCATTGTCCAGCGTCCAAAACAGCTTATGAATCCCTTTGATGCCGATATGGCTTCTTTCATCCATAATGAAATGCGCAAGCACGGTGTAAAGCTGGCACTTGGTCATACCGTAGAAGGGTTTGAGGAAAGGGACGGCGGCGTGGATGTGCTGCTGAAAGACGAACAGCCTCTCCATGCGGATATGGTAATCCTGGCCATTGGTGTTTCTCCCGAAACCACCCTTGCAAAGGATGCCGGGTTGGAACTGGGCATTAAAGGAAGTATTGTGGTCAATGACCGAATGGAAACCTCCATTTCCGACATCTATGCCGTGGGCGATGCGGTGCAGGTGAAGCACTTCGTCACCGGGCAGGATGCTCTGATTTCTTTGGCTGGCCCTGCCAATAAACAGGGACGAATCGCTGCGGACAACATCTGTGGCGGAGACAGCCATTATACCGGCTCCCAAGGCAGCAGTGTCATCAAGATCTTCAGCATGACTGCCGCTACTACCGGCGTAAATGAGACCAACGCCAGAAAAACAGGGCTGGATGTTGATACGGTTATCCTGTCGCCCATGAGCCATGCAGGTTACTACCCCGGCGGGAAAGTCATGACAATGAAGGTGGTCTTTGAAAAGGCGACTTATCGCCTGCTGGGTGCGCAGATCGTAGGCTATGAAGGTGTGGATAAGCGCATTGATGTGCTGGCCACCGCTATCCGGGCAGGAATGAAAGCCACGGAACTGAAGGATCTGGATCTGGCCTACGCACCGCCTTATTCCTCTGCGAAAGACCCGGTAAATATGGCTGGCTTTATGGTTGAGAATATCGCAAACGGTGTTCTGAAACAATGGCATCTGGAAGATGCAGATCGTCTTCCTCGTGACGGAAGCGTAACTCTGTTGGACACCCGCACTGTAGAAGAATTCGCACACGGACACATTGACGGCTTCTTTAACATCCCGGTGGACGAGCTGCGGGAGCGGCTGGGTGAGCTGGACAAGCGTAAGCCTGTCTACGTCATCTGTCAGAGCGGTCTGCGCAGCTACATTGCCTGTCGTATCCTGGCCGGAAACGGCTTTGACTGCTATAACTTCTCCGGCGGCTTCCGTTTCTATGATGCTGTGACCAATGATCGCTGTCTCATTGAATCAGCTACGGCCTGCGGAATGGACAAATAAACATCCGCCGCATCTCTCCAACAATTTTGGTAGAGATGCGGCGGATGTTCATCCTCTGACTGCAGCAAACATTTCAAACATCTGAATCACACTTTACCCCAAAAAGAAATCACTGACCAGCATCACACAGAATCCGGCCAGGAGCGCATAGGTTGCTCCAGTCTCGCTGCCGTGGGCATGGGTTTCGGGAATCATTTCATCGCTGATGACATAGAGCATGGTTCCTCCCGCAAAGGCCAGAGCAAAGGGGAGAATGGCCGAAGCAATGCTTACGGCCCAATATCCCAGAAGCGTACCGACGACTTCGATCAGCCCGGTCACCATGGCGCAGACAAAGGTTTTTACCGGGGATACGCCTGCTGCCAGCATGGGCGCAATGATCACCATGCCTTCGGGGATGTTCTGCAGGGCGATACCGCAGGCGATCATCATCGCCTGCGCCGTGTCTTCACTTCCAAAGCTGACACCGGCGGCAATCCCCTCCGGCAGGTTATGGATCGCGATGGCTGTGACAAACAGCAATACCTTGTCAAGGTTGGTGCTGCGGTGTGTTTCCGTATCGGTTCCCACCAGCCTATGCAGGTGGGGAACCAGCTTATCAATGAGATTCAGGCACACCGCCCCAGTAAAGATCCCGATGATGGAAACGAGGATCCCATGGGTTCCGCCATAATTGAGAGATGGCAGAATCAGTCCCAGTACAGCCGCAGACAGCATAACACCTGCCGCAAAGGACAGCACTATGTCGGAGAATTTGTGGGAGATATTCCGAAAGACAAAGCCAATGAGACTTCCAAAAATGGTCGCGCCCCCAACGCCGAGGGCGGTGAGCAATACGATTTTCATCATCAACGATACAGGTCTTCTATGTATCAGAAAGTTCCTGCAATCTCCTTTCTTCACAAATTTCCACGGTGCCCCGCGCCAGCTTCACCATACCCTCGTTCTGGAAATAGCGAAGCATTCGGGTAACTACCTCACGGGCAGTACCCATGTGGCTCGCAATGGTTTCATGGGTAATCTTGAGGATATTTGTTCCCTCTAAGCTGCATTCCTCCAGCAGAAATCCTGCCAACCTTTTATCAAAACTTTTCCACATGATCTGCTCCATGAGCCACATAACCTCAGAAAAACGGGTAGCCATAATTTCGTTGGTAAAATTAGCTACCACAGCAGACTCTTTCATTAAGCGCTGATAAGTGTCAGCAGAAATAACCCACATCGTGGTATCCTTCTGCGCCTCAATGGTGATCTCAAACTGAATGCTGTTCATCATACAGGAGGCGGAAAACAGGCAAATATCCCGATCAAACAAACGATAGAGGCTAATCTCCCGTCCTTCATCGGAAAGAATATAGGCACGAAGCTGTCCGCTTCTTACCAGCAGAAGACCGGTACACTCCACAGTTCCGTTGTGAATCACAGTCCCTTTATCCACTTTTCGTAAAACTGCATTTCGCTCCAAAATCTGCTGCTGGGTCGGTGTCAGTTTGTTCCAAATTGGAAAATAGGATGAAAAATCCATGGGTACACCTCCTTGAATACACATAGTATAAAACAATTTATGGCATATGTCAATAATTCCGTTGACATATAGGAAAAGGAGATGTACAATGGTCGTATAAATGGCATATGCCGCAAATAATATGGAGGTGAATCTATGCCAAGACCGAGAAAATGCAGAAAAGTTTGTTGTTTGCCGGATAATGATGGTTTTGTTCCGGTTCGTGGCGGCGAGGAACTGACTCCCATTGTCCTGAATGTGGATGAGTATGAATCCATTCGCCTGATTGACCGTGAAGGTTTTTCTCAGGAGCAATGCGGAGAATATATGCGTATTGCCAGAACAACGGTTCAGCAGATTTATGCAGCTGCCCGCAAAAAACTGGCCGATGCGCTGGTTGAGGGACTTCCTCTGCGAATCGAGGGAGGGGATTTTACACTCTGCAGCGGAAACAGCGCAGCCTACGGGTGCAGAATTTGCTATCAGCAAAAAATCCATCCGATGCACGAAAAACCGAAAGGAGATAATATTATGAGAATTGCAGTCACTTATGAAAACGGAGAAATCTTTCAGCACTTCGGTCACACCGAACAGTTTAAAATCTACGATGTGGAAGATGGAAAAATCATTTCGTCTGAGGTTGTGGATGCTGGCGGCAGCGGACATGGTGCACTGGCAGGCGTCCTGAGTGCACTGAAGGTGGATGCCCTGATCTGCGGCGGTATTGGCGGCGGTGCCCAGATGGCACTGAGCGATGTGGGTATCCGGCTTTATGGTGGTGTTTCCGGCAACGCTGATGCAGCAGCAGAAGCACTGGCAGCAGGCGAGCTGGACTTCAACCCCAATGTCCGGTGTGATCATCACGACCACCATGGGGAAGGTCACTCTTGCGGTTCCCACGGCTGCGGCCATCACTCCTGCGACTGAAATAGGTGATTAAGTCACGGAATATGTGTCGTGATTTGATAGAATATAGATAAAGGAGGCGGTAAAACCTATGAAGCAATATGTTTGCGGCATTTGTGGATATATTCACGATGAAGCTGTCGGTGGCAAGTGGGAAGACCTACCTGCCGATTGGAAGTGTCCTGTCTGTAAAGCAGGCAAAGACGCTTTCAAACCCAAAGAAGAAAAAACAGCGTCCCAGGAGGTCCTTGAAAAGCCCCATGTGGACAAGGAACTCTCTCCCATGGAAATGAGCATCATCTGCTCCAATCTGGCCCGTGGCTGCGAAAAGCAGTATCTGCCCCAGCAGGCAGATGATTTCAGAAAACTGGCAGAGTTCTTCAGAAGCAAGGCTGCGCCCGTCGAGGATGCCAGCACTGCCAAGCTACTGGAACTCATTGACAAGGATTTGTCTGTAGGGTATCCCTATGGCAATGCTGTAGCCGGTGAAAAGCCTGATCGGGGTGGTCTGCGCTGTCAGGTGTGGAGCGAAAAGGTTACCCGAATGCTCCAAACTCTGCTGACTCGATATGAATCTGAGGGAGACAAAATGTTGGAAAACACCGGTGTCTGGGTTTGCACGGTCTGTGGTTTTGTCTATGTTGGTGACACAGCTCCGGAGCTATGCCCGGTATGTAAGGTTCCTAGTTGGAAATTTGAAAAAGTGGAAGGGAGGGCATAACTATGGCTGAAAAATATGCAGTAAGAAATCTTCGCTTATGTACCAAGGATTGTCTTTGCCTCTATGTCTGCCCAACCGGAGCGACTGATACAGAGAACAGCATCATTGATCCTGAAAAGTGTATCGGCTGCGGTGCCTGTGCCGAAGCCTGTCCATCCTCTGCAATCTCTATGGTTCCAAAAGAACTGCCGCCGCAGCAGCCGAAAGAAGAAAAAGTTGTCGAAGCACTTCGTGGCTTAGTTCAAAGCAAAGCCAATGCAGAGAACATTGCTTCGCAGCTTCCTGATGTCTTGAGCGTCGCTGTGGAAAAATCCTCTCGCCTGATGGCTGAGGATCTGTGCAGAGAAGCCGGCTTTATGCTGCCTCAGAGCAGCAACACCAGATCGTTTCTGGAAAGTATTAAAACGTATCCCGGCATTCCTGTGGATGCTGTAGAATCCCTGTTAAAAAACATTCAATTCAATGAAAAAATGGAGGAAAAGAAAATGGAAAAATGGAAATGCACAGTCTGCGGTTACATTCACGAAGGCCCTATGACACCTGATTTTAAGTGCCCCATCTGCAAGCAGCCTGCCAACAAGTTTGTGAAGATTGAGGATGCTGCGGCTCCTGCAAAGAATCCCTATGCAGGCACCAAAACCGAGAAAAATCTGTGGGAAGCCTTTGCTGGTGAATCTCAGGCACGCAACAAATATACTTACTTTGCTTCAGTAGCCAAGAAAGCCGGTTACGAGCAGATTGCTGCTCTGTTCCTGCATACTGCACAGAACGAGATGGAGCACGCCAAGTTGTGGTTCAAAGCTCTGGGCGAGCTGGGCGATACTGCCGAGAACCTGCTCCATGCTGCTGAAGGTGAGAACGCCGAGTGGACGGATATGTATGACCGCATGGCTCGTGAAGCTGATGAGGAGGGATTCCATGATCTGGCTGAACAGTTCCGTGGCGTAGCTGCCATTGAGAAGATGCACGAGGAGCGCTACCGCAAGCTTTTGAGCAACGTGGAGACCATGCAGGTGTTTGAGAAGAGCGGCGTTACCATCTGGGAGTGCCGTAACTGCGGACATATCGTAGTAGGAACCAAGGCTCCTGAGATCTGCCCTGTCTGCAAGCATCCTCAGGCATTCTTCGAAGTGCGTGCGGAAAACTATTGATAAAACGGAGGAAATGAAAATGAGTGCAAAGTTTTATATCTGCGAACACTGCGGCAATCTGGTGGGCATGATTCACGACTCCGGCGTACCTATGATGTGCTGCGGGCAGAAAATGACTGCCCTACTACCCAACACCGTAGAAGCCAGCGGCGAAAAGCATCTGCCTGCTGTTACTGTTGAAGATGGTGCAATCCATGTCAATGTGGGTTCTGTAGATCATCCTATGCTTCCGGAGCATTTCATCGAGTGGGTCTATGTCCAGACCGAAAACGGTGGTCAGCGTAAGGTTTTGAAGCCCGGTGACGAACCCCATGTCACCTTCTCCCTGGGAGACGATAAAGCAGTAGCTGTCTATGCTTATTGCAACCTCCACGGCCTGTGGAAAACTGAAATTTAACATGGAGATTCTTGCAAATGAACGAAAAAGTACATGCGCTTATCAATCAACAGATAAATAAGGAATTCTATTCCGCATACCTTTATCTCAATTTTTCAAACTATTTCGAGGAAGTCGGGCTTGACGGCTTTGCCAACTGGTATAAAATTCAGGCTCAGGAAGAGCGTGACCACGCCATGCTTTTCTATCAGTACCTGCAAAACGAAAACCAGAAGGTAACGCTTGAAGCCATTGACAAGCCTGATCTGAATGCAGCTTGCCATATGGATGTTTTGAAGGCAGGTCTTGAGCACGAAAAATATGTGACCTCGCTGATTAATGATATCTATAGTGAGGCTTACGAAGCAAAGGATTTCCGTACCATGCAGTTCCTCGATTGGTTTGTGAAAGAACAAGGTGAAGAAGAAACCAATGCAAAGAATTTGATTTCCAAAATTGAACTCTTTGGCTCCGATCCTAAGAGCTTGTATATGCTCAATCAGGAATTGGCAGCACGAGTTTACTCTGCTCCTTCTTTGGTTCTTTAATCACTATAGCCTATAGATGATGGAAGTATAAAAGGCAGTATGCCGCCTGTCGGTTTTCCGGCAGGCGGATTTTTTACAGGAGGATACTTATGAGTCAAGACAATGCCAGCTTTACCTTTTTACATCGCATAGAGGAAGTAGAACTGAACATTGAGGATGGACGCTGGCAATCTGCTTTGGCATTGGTGCTGACTTTGCCTGATATTTGCGGCGGCATTGCTTTCCCAGAAATTGTAAAGCGTTATCGGGATGGGCGTGCTGTTCTGGATAGAAAGCAGAGACCAACTCGTGATGTAGGGAATCAATATATTCGTTGGTTTGATACATACGCAGCACCTTTCTTTAAAGTTTCTGCGCAGGATATCTCTCCGTATATCTGCGGAGAACGATGCTGGCAGCTTCGATGTGAATACCTGCACCAAAACAAAGGCTTTGCAAATACTGAGGACAATACTTCGATTCGTTTTCACTTGGGTGTGAATTGCGGAACTTCCGTTTGCCAACTGGATAGAATAAGTTCTGACAACAGCCTCACGGACATCCATATTGATATTGAACAGTTTTGCCGAAGAATGTGTCGAGCGGTCAGAGCTTATTATGAAGCAGAACATACAGAAAAAGATTTCAACCTTTATAATACGCCAGTTCTTGATTTTATAAAGGCATCACAGGATGAGCAATCAAATGCCACGATTGTCATTATGTGCAGTGATTCAGCCTATGGGAACGGACTGAGACTGGTACTGCAGAACTTATCCAAACATATCCTTGTATTTGAAACCCCGGAAGCTGCAAGAAAAAAGCTTGGAAAGAAAAAGCCTATGCTTTGGGTTGTTACAGAAGCTCTGACAAAACAGCCGGATCAGCCATGGCGGGCGGATAAAAGAACACCCGTAATTCTTCTGTCCAATCAACCGGAATCAGAAATAACGATTGAAAAGAATACGGGTAAGGTGATCATCTTGCCTGTTCCCGTTCTACCAGAAACGCTCCGTAATGCAGTTAAGACTTATCTTTTGATAAAGGAGGGAAAGTAATAAGAATGATTATTATTATTATTATCCTACCAATCATATTACTACTACTTCTTCTTACTTTTTCCCTCTATATTCAAAAGAAAAAAGTGATGTCGCTTCAACAGCAGATTGGTGATCTCCAAAATAAAATTAGTATTCTTGAAAAACAATATCTTGCAGCTGAACAGTATAAAGATTCTCTCAGGCAGGAAGCATACACGGTTCATTTATATGCTTCTCTCTCGCTGGAGGAGGCAAAAAAAACATCCATAAAAGATAAGCAGTCTCAAATCATCTGTTCCAGTGAACATATCCTCGAGTTACTTAATAACGAAAAATTTTAGTGCGGCAGCAATGTCGCACTATTTTATGTGATATCATCACCGAAATGTTATTTTAGATTGGCTATACTATAATCAAGCAAAGGAAAGGAGCTGGCAATATGGCAGTTATCAATATTAATAGAAATCAATTTGAAGAAATGGTGCATAGCGGAAAGACTGTTCTGGTGGAGTTTTCAGCCCCTTGGTGCGTATATTGCCGCCGTCTGGCTCCAGCATTGGAAAGCGTTGCTGAGGAATATAAGGATACGCTGGTATTCACTGCTGTCAACATTGATGATGAACCGGAATTGGCTGAGACCGAGGCTATTGAAGTTGTCCCTACTCTGCTGATCTATCACAGCGGACAGACTCTTGGCTCTATCGTCGCTCCGGAATCCAGAGCGCAGCTGGTGGCTTTTATTGAGGAAACCTTACAGCACCGGACTCAGGAAGTAAATAATGCGCAGCATATCTATGACATGATCGTTGTAGGTGGCGGTCCCGGCGGGTATACCGCAGCCCTTTATGCTGCAAGAGCAGGAATGGACACCGTGGTTTTAGAAAAGCTGTCTGCCGGTGGGCAGATGGCTCTGACCGAGCAAATCGACAACTATCCCGGCTTCGAGGATGGCATCGACGGTTTCTCCCTGGGAGAAAAAATGAAGCGAGGAACGGAGCGGTTTGGTGTGGAAACCAAGCTGACTGAGGTGCTGTCTCTGGAACTGTCAGGTTCTGTAAAGAAAGCTGTGACCAGCGAAGGCGCTATGTACGCAAAATCCATCGTATTGGCTACAGGAGCCGGTCCCAGAGAGCTGGGTGTTGATGGGGAACAGGCGTTAATCGGTAAAGGTGTCCATTACTGTGCAGCCTGTGACGGAATGTTCTATCGGAATAAAACAGTTGTCATCGCAGGAGGTGGCAATACCGCTGCAGCGGATGCGCTGATTCTCTCCCGGATCTGCAAAAAGGTCATCGTCGTTCACCGCAGAGGCACCCTAAAAGCAACAAAGATCTACCATGAACCTTTGATGAAAACAGAAAATGTAGAATTTGTCTGGGACAGTGAGATTATAGCTCTGCTCCATAACGAAAAGCTGACCGGTATCCAGATTAGGAACGTGAAAACTGGAGAAGAAAGTACCCTTGCTTGCGATGGTGTATTTGTAAGCGTGGGAAGAAAGCCTTCCACCGAATTGATGAAAGATCAGATTGAGATTGATCCGGCTGGATACATTATTGCAGATGAGAGTACCCGCACCAACATCCCCGGTGTGTTCGCCGTTGGGGATGTCCGCACAAAGGCATTACGGCAGGTCGTAACTGCTGTAGCCGATGGGGCAACTGCTGTTCACTATGCAGAGGAATATTTAGCAGGAGGAATGTGAGATGAAAGAAAAAATTAAAAAATGGCTGAAGCCAGTTCTTTTTACCGCAGGCGGCGCATTAGTTGGCCTTTCATATTACTACTTTGTGGGATGCCCCACTGGAGCTTGTCCGCTGACTTCTAACCCGTTCATCACGATGGCCTATATGGGCTTTATCGGCTGGCTGTTGTCCGGTATTTTCGGAAAGGGGTGCAGCGGTTTATGCAATACGCAGTAGCTTACCTGGAGGGCGTTATCACCTTCATATCACCCTGCCTGCTTCCCATGCTGCCCATCTATATCTCCTATTTTGCAGGTAGTGGAGAACGCAGCACAAAAAAGACCTTGTTGGGAGCGTTGGGATTTGTTAGTGGGTTTACTGTAATCTTTGTGGCAATGGGCACTTTGGCAGGCACCATTGGCAGCTTCCTGCGAGAATACAAAGGTGCAGTGAATTTAATTTCCGGATTGATAGTAATTCTTTTTGGCCTCAATTTTCTGGGCATTTTCAAAATGAATTTGTTCAGAGGCGGCAGTAAAACATTAAACAGTCGTGAGATGGGGTTCTTCCCCGCTATGCTCTTTGGCATAATATTTTCCTTGGGCTGGACACCTTGTGTGGGCGCATTCCTCGGTTCTGCCTTGATGCTGGCCTCTCAGCAGGATCATGTAATCGAAGGTATGCTGATGCTGCTTTGCTATTCGTTGGGACTTGGCATTCCTTTTCTTCTCAGTGCTATTCTGATCGACTATTTGAAGTCAGCCTTCAACTGGATTAAAAAACACTATCGGATCATCAATACTGTCAGCGGCTGTTTCCTGATATTGGTGGGTATCCTGATGGCAACAGGAACGCTGGGACAGCTACTCAGCCTGCTTAGTTGAGGAGGGTTTATGAATAAAAAAAAGATAATAATGATACTCTTTCTTGTGTTTGTTCTCATTTTAGGTGGCGCAGGAATTCTATATAAACAGCTTGGACAGAAACTGGCTCCCAATCTGCTTGCTACACAAACACCGCTGGAAACCGAATCCACAGAAGCCTCCACTCCAACAACACAAGAGAATGAATCAGAAAAGATATTGGCACCGGATTTTACAGTTTACGATCTGGATGGAAATGAAGTTCATCTTTCGGATTTTATCGGGAAATCCGTTGTCCTAAACTTCTGGGCAAGCTGGTGTAGTCCATGTAAAATGGAAATGCCTGATTTTAACGAAAAATATCTGGAAATTGGTGAAGAAGTACAGTTTCTCATCATCAATATGACTGATGGCTCCAGAGAGACTGTGGAAACTGCATCTGCTTTCATCGCAGAACAGGGCTATTCTTTCCCGGTATTTTACGATACAGATCAGGATGCCGCTGCAACCTACGGTGTTTATTCACTGCCTACCACATATTTTATTGATGAGGAGGGAAACGCAATCGCCCAAGCAACGGGTGCAATTGATGAAGAAACCTTGCAGCAAGGAATTGACATGATTATTTCCGATAGGTGATGATCAGCATATTATATCGAAGTAAAATGCAAAAAAGTAGCCACGGTCTGCCGGGTGTCTTTTCCTTTTTCACTGGAAACAAAAAGACACTCGACATTTTCACAAAGAAAACGGCAAGTGCCTGTTAGAGTTCCATATTCTGTTTTTTCTGTTTCGGAGTTTTCTGCTCCTGTGTCTGCTTCTGCTGTTCCTGCTCGTACTTCAATCTCTCTGTGATAGAGTGCTTTGGCTCTGGCTTCTTCTGGGCTTCAGTCTGTTCCGACATGAGGACTTTGCCGCCTCAGTAGTGAATATCTTTCCGCTCGTTTCGGATGAGCCGCTTGAGTTCGCTTTATATCAATTATAACTGATAAAATTGGAATAAAGGATCCCGCACAGAGTTACAGGCTTTTTGCGATTTCCGTCAGCTGAGTCACCACATCCAGAAGCTTCGTGCGGCTGTCCACCATGTCATGATCTTTCCCCATGAGCAGATAGTCGGTGCTCACATGGAAGTAGCAGGCCATAGTAATGATCAGGTCGATAGACGGTTTTCTCTTACCGCGTTCCATCTTGCTGAGATGCTCCAAACTGATATTGAGTGCTTCGGCCATTTCCTCCTGGGTCATTCCCTGTGCCTTGCGAAGAGTGCTCAGGCGAGCTGCGAATTCGGTTGCGTCAAAATACATACTGTTTTCCTTTCCGCCTGCTGCGGAAGAGCAAAGGATACCATTGCTCACAGTACGTTCCTGACCATACTCCCGAAAATGGGTGCACTAAAGAAAGGATACCGATACTGCTTTTCTGAAAATCAGAGATCGAGCAATATTTGTATCCTCAGCCCTTAATGCATGTCAGGCTTTCGATATGATGTTTTGGTTTCGAAAGCCTTGCCGAAAAAAAGAAAGAGACCACCGGCAAGGCAGGGATCCTATGGATATAGGAATCCCGTCTTGTCGGCAGCCTCTCATGTATGTCTGGTTTAACTGACCGATCATTACAGCATATGACCTGGAGATGGATTTACGCAGCCTGTTTCATCTCAACCATTCCGTCGTTATGCCATCTTTGCCTTCATAGCCAATTACTAACTGGCGGCAGTTGGGGCAGTATATCTTTCTCGAGCGCCATCCAAGGTTTTCATGTGGCACTTATTTAACTCCCTTCTTATCTACATGTGTGTACGCAATCGGCAGGTACGACCTGCGTCTGCAGATTTCGGATTACAAATACCGGAATCTGCTTTTTTGTCTGCGGTTCCCAGCAGTATTTCGCCGTATGACCACAGTGCTCGCATTCCATCCAGCCATCCGTCTCTTCAAGAAACAGGCTGTGATTGACAACGCCGCATACCGGGCATTTCACGTCATATGTATTCATAATCTCGTACTTCACCTCCGGTGATAACAATATAATTTATAATGCTTTGATTACGTGCTTGGCTACGCCTTGGACGATCAGTTGCTTCACGCGGATCTCTTCGTCCGGATATTTTGCATGATTCCGATACTCGAGGATAGCCTCCTGAGTATCTTCGTCGATTCCGGCGTAAACCTTCAATGTGCTTTCGCTGTAGCCGGTAAGGGCAACAACGATATCGCCAATCTCAGCATTGCAATCTGTCCTGATAACGACCAGATCTCCGCTATCGATACCCGCATCAACCATGGAATCACCGGAAGCCTCCAGAATATAGTACCGGCCATTCCCGAAAAGGGAAACAGGAAGGCTGACATATTCACGGATGTTTTCTTCCTCTGTCTGCGCGGAACCACATGGAATGGATCCAACGAGGGGACAGGGGGCAGAATCGGGAGCAAATTTCTTGATCATCGGAGTACGAATGGTACGAGATTTACCATCGTATTCAAGCATTCCACGGTTGTCCATTTCGACCAGGTAGCGAAAAGCAGTCGTTTTAGGAATACCTACACCCAAAGCGATCTCATTTACAGAGGGAGTGGTATGTTTGTCGCAGAAATATTGATCAACGTAGGAAATGATGTTTTGCATCGTTTCTGTGTTCATAGCTCTCATGGTGTTAATTCCTTTCTCTCGATAACGGAACGAATCGTTCCATTAACTGTATTATAATACCCCTTGCTCCGAGAAGCAAGGGGTGAATTGTTTAGTGGAACGCAGGTGCACAGAATTTTGGGCAGCGCATTCCGATATTCTTAATTTTAGTGGGTAACTTTAAAAATCATATCTCCGGTTGTCTTTCTATCAGAAAAATAAGTTCCTTCAATCATATCAGGATTATCAACACAAAGCATTGCGGTGCCATAGTGAATAGCACTCCGCTCTCTTACAGAAGCATTTGGCGTGTTAAGATATGAGTATGTCAATTGGCTCTCCCCAAGTATATTATCTATCGATGCCGAAAGAGATTTACTTTTGCTTTCATCTGTCTTTAAAATTACTTCAACGGAAAGAAGAGATTGTTTGATTGTTGTCACGCGTCAAATTATAGTTCCCACCTACTGCAGCTTTACTGCAAAATAAATC